>Ga0209643_1000233_pt1 | contig 131701 bp, 117 predicted proteins | sample AutmiccBRH37_all_FD_187383 | JGI IMG/M metagenome (GOLD analysis project Ga0209643, IMG submission 187383) | Deep subsurface microbial communities from Mt. Terri, Switzerland - Autotrophic microbial communities BRH/37_all (SPAdes) (version 2) | ecosystem: Environmental > Aquatic > Deep...
ACCCTGCCCTATGGAGTCCGGACCTTCCTCAGACGCCCGAAGGGCGCCTGCGATCATCCAGCCTGCTCGCTGCAATATTTAAGCTATCTTATTATAGGCTACAATCCTTGTGTCGCTACTCTATATTTTATAACAGTTATGATGGCTTGTTAAATGGCACCCTATTCCTTTGTTGCCTTACGAACCACCGGCGCCAATATCCTACCGCAGGTCTCGCACCTTACTGGCCGTTTCATCTTCCTGTACTCGTCATAGACCCCTCGGGGAACACTCATGTGACAGGCGCCACAGACCTGGTCTTCAACCACCGCTATCCCTATTCCGCTGTGACCTTCGCAGGTCTTCTCATAGACCTTGAGAAGCTTCTCGCTGACGTCGCCCAGGAACTCTTCGCGGTCAGGGAGCCTCTCCTCAATCCTGGCTTCAAGATTAGAGATGAGTTCAGCCTGCTTGGCTTGGATCTCCTCCAGTCGAGTATCGGTCTCCTGCGCTGCCTCCTGGACCCTGGACACCTTTGGCTCTATCTCTTCAACCTTTACCATCAGATCGAGCTGCCTTTCCTCGGCCTCCCTAATGGATTTGGCCATCTGTTCCGACCGAACCCGGTACTGCTCAAGCTCCCGGGGGTTTGTCAGGGTACCGCTGTAGATCCGGCGCTCTACCTTGGCCCTGTTCTCTTCCAGCTGCTTTGCCTCTTCCTGAAAGTACTTGGCCTGCTGCTGAGCATCGCGCAGCTCCGCCTTGAGGGCGTCTAACAGCTTGTGTCGGTTCCTTGACTCTGACTCAAGCCTCTTAATCTCTGGATCATTCTTTACTGCGTCAAGCTCCTGTCGGAGTCCGTAGATACGGGTATCAACCGACTGCAGCTGTACTAGCCGTCCCAGTTGGCTCTTTAGGTCCTCCCCCACCGTGCCACCTCCAGTTAGTCCCAGCATCAGGTATTCTAAGGTCTGCCCCGAAGGGGGCGCTGCGGCGGCTAGACAACGCGAAAGACGTCTTGTGTCCAAGCTGCCCTGCGAACCTCAATACCAGGGGATACTTCTCTGTCTAAAATATTGACAAGGGTATCAAGATATATTCTCTCTGTCGGATTGTGACCGGCGTCAACCACCGTCAGGCCGGCGTTAACAGCATCCAAGGCGTCGTGATAGCCCACATCGCCGGTGATGTAGAGATCGGCGCCTGCTCTCAGGGCGGCGGTAAACATACCGCCTCCGCTTCCACCACAGACCGCTACTCGCTCTATCTCCCGACCTCCAACGGCCCTGTCACCCTCATGGCCTCGGGCCACGCGCACCGAGTTGATGCCCAGGACCTCCTTGACAGTCTCAATGCAATCTGCCAGGGAAGCCGGGGCTTCAAGGTTCCCTACCCGACCTAAACCAAGGACATCATTCTCTACCAGGCCGTTCTTGAGCTCATATATGTCATAAGCCACCTCTTCATAGGGATGGGCGTCCAGCATGGCAGCGACTGTAGTAGAGAGCCTGCCTCCAGTCACAACCGTCTCCAGCCGGAGTTCATTAACTTCTTCAAGCCTGCCCTCATCTCCTATGTATGGGTTCGCGCCCTCCAGGGGTTTAAAGGTTCCAGTACCCCCAGTTCTAAAGGCGCAGTGGCTGTAGTTGCCGCTGTGACCCGCGCCGGCCTCTGCCATGGCACCCTGTACAGCGCCTCCATGCTCCTCTGGCACAAAGACAACCACCTTGTAGAGATCAGCTCCACTCCCACTGCTGCTGTTCCCTTCGGGAATTAGCACCTCAACGTCATGCAGGCCTAACCTGACAGCGAGAACGTGATTGATGCCGCCCTTGGCCTTGTCCAGATTAGTGTGAGCGGCATAGAGGGCGATATCTTCCTTGATTAGGCGCCCCACCGCCGCTCCTACCGGCGTATCAAGGTTAACCCTCTTGAGGGGCTTAAAAATCAGGGGATGGTGAGTTATAATCATGTCTGCACCCCAGCTAACAGCCTCATCAATTACCGCGGGGACGGCATCAAGGGCCACCAGTATCCTGGAGACCTCCCCGTCCATGCTGCCCACCAGAAGCCCTGTGTTGTCCCACTCCTCAGCGAGGGCCTGCGGGGCAAGATCCTCGATTATATCGGCGATATCTTTGACCTTCATTTGTGGCTTGCTCCCTTATCCAAGATGGCCCTCAAGTCCCCTGCCCTATCCTGGGCCTGCTTGAGCGGCTCCAGGACGTCGGACCCGACTACGTCGGCATCAATCACTGCCCTCAGCTTGGTTGCCAGGCCCTCATAGTAGGCGAGGCGCTCCTTCAATAGCTCCTTTATGGCCGCGATCTCAGCGCCCTTGCTGGCCTGACCGCCACCGCCTGAACTGCGCGAGCTACCATCCGCATCGTCATCGTGCTCATGCTCTAAGTACCGGCGGAGGAGGATTGGGCCGACCTCCAACACCGTCTCCAGGGCGATGTTCATCTCAGCTGCCAGGGCTTCAATGTCAACTGCATTGGCGCCTGCGACAGCCCTGGTGTCGAGCCCGGTAACTGACTCTCCGCAATCCGTTACCTGCCTTTCAGGGGGCGCCGTCTCGATTATCGGATATGCCCTGCTGCCTTCCCATATAAGTTCCTCATCAACAAAGCGCCATCCTTCCCTCCAGAGCCAACGCCTCAATTCTCTGGCGTGGCTTGGAGGTTGCAGTATGAACCTGCCGACCCTCTTCTCGGAGGCAGTAGACAGTAGCTGGCAGAGGAGATTTCCGCCCATACCGGCGAGGACTGCTACATCCACCTCACCCGGGTCCAAGGGCTCAAGCCCGGAACCCAGGCGCGCCTCGATCTCGACCGACAACCCTGCGCGCGCAGCCCTGATGTGCTCCGTCAAAATGTCTAAAGGACCATCCTTAACCTCAGTTGCAATCACCCTCCCACAGCGGCCAGCACCCGCCAGGTGGATGGCCAGGTAGCCGTGGTCAGCGCCAATATCGGCAACAGCGCTACCCGGTGGGATCCGGCTCGCAATCGCCTCTAGCCGCGGTGGGAGGTTGAACCCTCCGCCGGCAGTAGTGACCTTATAGCCTGCCTGCCCTGTCATAACATCTCAACACCCTTTACAACACGCAGCCCACCTCTTGATTCATTAGTCTTTCCATGAAAGCGGGCCCAAACCCTATATAGAGATGCAAAAAACCCGCTGCAGAACGGGCATCAGCGGGCTTCTAAAAGCAGTGTGACCCCAGCGGGATTCGAACCCGCGTTACCGGCGTGAAAGGCCGGTGTCTTAGGCCTCTTGACCATGGGGTCATCAGAATTGCTTAAAATCGTAATGGTGAAGTTTTAAACTCTACGGGACCCGATCTGTGGGCCCAGTAGGACTCGAACCTACGACCGACCGGTTATGAGCCGGTTGCTCTAACCAACTGAGCTATGGGCCCAGCAACTACAAAAATTGCTCCTCGGACAGGATTTGAACCTGTAACCCTCCGGTTAACAGCCGGATGCTCTACCGTTGAGCTACCGAGGATCATCGTGGCGCCTAACAGCAGGTTTTCGCTTTAGGGCATAATAGATTATACACTAATTGGGCTATCGGGTCAATGCCCGAGCCTGCTCTCAGCAACGCACGATATATTCTAACAAGCATTCTGGTGCAAGTCAAATCTTTGTTAACGAACAAAAATTCAGATGGTTAATCTAGTCTAGACAACGATATTGACCAGGCGATGGCGGATCACGATGACCCGTCGCACCTCTTCATCTTCAATATAGGGCTTGATGCCTTCGTCGCTGAGGGCGGCGCCCTTGATATCGTCATCAGAGGCGTCAATTTCAACGACAATTTTTGAGCGGACCCTGCCGTTGACCTGGACGGCCAGTTCGACGGTGTCAAGGACCAGGGCCGATTCGTCATAGCCCGGCCACTGCTGGTTGAAGATGGAGTACTGATAGCCGAGGCGTTCCCACATCTCCTCTGTAAAGTGGGGAGCGAAGGGCGCCATCACCAGCAGCAGATCCCTTGTAACCTCCTCCAGGAGCGCAACATTGTACTCCGTCTCATCGGAGTCATACCGGTAGAGGGCGTTAACCAGTTCCATTGTTCGCGAGATGCTTGTATTAAACTGGAACCGCTCGGCATCCTCTGTTACGCCCTTGATGGTGTGGTGCCGCCCTTGATTGAGTTCCCGGTCGGCGTCAGACATTGCTGAGGCGGACCCGTTCTTTCCATGATCCGCCGCTGTCAGGGTGTTGGATGCGGTCGCTGCTGCCGTCTCCCTGATCTCCTGGAAGCGGTCAATCCATCTCTCAACCCGGCCAACGAACCGGTGCGTGGCCTTGATGCCGTCGTCATCCCAGGCGCCGCCCTCGGTATAGGCAAAACCGAAGCCCAGGTAGAGACGGAAGACATCAGAGCCATAGTCTTTAATGTAGCTGTCAGGCAGAATCGTGTTACCCCTGGACTTGCTCATACGCTTTCCATCGGGCCCCAGGATCATACCCTGGTGGATCAGGGACAGGAAGGGCTCATCAAAATCCAGGTGCCCCAGGTCGCGCAGGGCCTTGGTGATAAAGCGGGCATAGAGCAGGTGCATGCAGGCATGCTCCTGGCCTCCAACGTATTTGTCCACCGGTAGCATCTTGTTAATCCACTTTACATCCCAAGGCTCGTCGTCATTCTTGTTGTCCGGGTAGCGCACGAAGTACCAGGAGGAGTCAACAAAGGTGTCCAGGGTGTCGGGGTCGCGCCTGGCCGGCTTGCCGCAGGTTGGGCAGACCGTATTGATGAATCCCTCAGAGGTCGCCAGGGGCGACTCGCCACTGGGTTTGAAGTCGGCATCATATGGCAGCCGCACCGGAAGGTCTTCTTCTGGTACAGGAACAACGCCGCACTGGCCGCAGTGGATCATTGGAATTGGGGCGCCCCAGTATCGCTGCCTGGAGACCAGCCAGTCGCGGAGACGGTAGTTGGTGGTGAACCTGCCTGCCTCCTGCTGAATCAGGGCCTCCGTGACGGTCTTCTTTCCTTCCTCTGAGGTCAGGCCATCATAGGACCCGCTGTTGACCATGACACCGTAGCCTGTATAGGGTAGGCTGTCGTCAGTGTCAGTGTCAGCGCCAGCCCGATCCTCATCTGCCTTGATGACCCTGGGAATGGGCAGATCGTACTTCTCCGCGAACTCAAAGTCTCGGGTGTCGTGGCCTGGAACAGCCATGACGGCGCCCGTGCCGTAGCTGGACAGGACATAGTCGGCAATCCAGATTGGGAGCCGTTGGCCGGTGAGGGGATGAAGGGCGTGAGCGCCAGTGAACACCCCTGTTTTCTCCCGGGCCGTGGAGAGGCGGTCGACCTCAGTCTGCTTCCTGGCGAAGGCCCTGTACTCCTCTACTTCCGCCCGGCACCCATCGGTGGTAATCCTGTCTACAAGGCGATGCTCAGGCGCCAACACGGCGTAGCTCACGCCAAAGAGGGTATCGGGCCGGGTGGTAAAGACCTCAAAACTGTCCTGGGTGTTATTACCAGCGCTGTCGTCGGTTCTGTCAACCTGAAACCTGATGATGCTCCCCTCAGAGCGCCCAATCCAGTTGCGCTGCATGGCCTTTGTTGTCTCCGGCCAATCAATCCTGTCCAGGCCGGCCAGGAGCTCATCGGCATAATCCGTGATCTTAAAGAACCACTGGGTCAGGTCGCGCCGGGTTACCTCGGTATCACAGCGCTCGCAGCAGGCATTGACAACCTGTTCATTGGCAAGCACGGTATTGCAGGCCGGGCACCAGTTGACCGGCGCCTCGTCGCGGTATGCAAGGCCCTTCTTGTAGAGTTGGATGAATAGCCACTGGGTCCACCGGTAGTAGTCGGGGTCGCAGGTAATGACCTCGTAGTCCCAATCAAAGGTGGCGCCCATCTCCCGCAGCTGCCTCTCCATTGTCTCGACATTAGCCCTTGTGGAGTCCTCAGGATGGATCCCTGTCTTGATGGCATAGTTCTCAGCGGGCAAGCCAAAGGCGTCAAAACCCATGGGATGGAAGACCTGGTGGCCCTGCATCCGCTTCATCCGGGCCCAGCTATCGGCGAGACTGTAGTTGTACCAGTGACCAACGTGAAGTGTCTTGCCTGATGGGTATGAGAACATCTCAAGGCAGTAGAGCTTCTCATTGACCCGTTCCCGATCAAACCTGTAGAGGCCTGTCTCTTCCCATCTCTTCTGCCACTTTCGGTCTGTTTCCACTGAGTATCGCTTGGTCATGATAGTCCTTCCCCTCCATCAAAAAGAGCCCTGTCCCTCAATGAGAGACGGAAGGCCCTCTTCCGCGGTACCACTCTCTTTGGGCGCGGCAACCGCACCCCACTCTATCCAAGCCTGTCAGCGCTTGCCTGCTAACGGTGGCTCTCTGGATCGGCGGGGAAACCAGCCTACTGCTCCCGTTCATCATCGTCTAATACTATAAATACCCAGATCCAGGTTACTCCAGGTAATCCTTGAGCTTCTTGCTTCTGGTTGGGTGCCGCAACTTCCTCAAGGCCTTGGCCTCAATCTGTCTGATGCGCTCCCTGGTAACGCCAAAGACATGACCGACCTCTTCAAGGGTGCGCGAGCGCCCGTCGTCCAGGCCAAAGCGCAGGCGAAGCACCTTTTCTTCCCTATCGGTGAGGGTGTCCAGGACATCCTCCAACTGCTCCTTCAAGAGCATGAAGGAGGCGGCGTCAGCCGGCGCCGGGGCATCCTCGTCAGGGATAAAGTCACCCAGGTGACTGTCCTCTTCCTCGCCAATGGGTGTCTCCAGGGACACAGGCTCCTGGGATATCTTAATGATCTCCCGGACCTTGTCCTCGGAGAGATCCATCTCCTTGGCGATCTCCTCCGGTGTTGGCTCTCTGCCCAGTTCCTGGAGCAGCTGCCTTGAGATGCGGACCAGCTTGTTAATGGTCTCAACCATGTGCACTGGGATACGGATTGTCCTGGCCTGGTCAGCGATGGCCCTGGTAATGGCCTGCCGGATCCACCAGGTGGCGTAGGTGCTGAACTTGTATCCCTTGCGGTAGTCAAATTTCTCAACAGCCTTAATAAGCCCCAGATTACCCTCCTGGATCAGGTCAAGGAACAACATCCCACGGCCGACATAGCGCTTGGCAATACTGACCACAAGTCGGAGGTTTGCCTCAACAAGCTCTCGTTTAGAATGCTCGTCACCGGCCTCTATACCCTTGGCCAGGGTAACCTCTTCATCCTTGGTCAACAGAGAGACGCGGCCAATCTCCTTGAGATACATCCTCACGGGGTCGTCAATAGCAACCCCTTCGGGAATGGCAAGGTCAGCGGTCTCTTCGTCGTCCTTGCTCTTACCCTTACCCTCTCCATCATCACTGTTTTCTTCAAGGAGCTCGATATCATTATCAGCTATCAGCTGAAAAACATCTTCTATTTGCTCCTCCGTAAGATCCTTTTCGTGGAGGGCATCCATTATCTCTTTGTAAGTCAGGGAGCCTTGCTCCTTGCCTTTTTCAAGGAGCGTTTTCAGCTCTGTTATCTCGTTAATGTCCTGACTAGCCATTGATGTTGCTGCTCCTTTCCAGTGTTCCTTGTAAACCAGCCGGCACTCCAGCTAGTGTCCCCGAAAACCGTCTATTGAAGAAAATTCAACCTTGTAATAAAGGTTGTCCCCAAATCCGCAGTTAAAAATATTATGGACCCGTCTACAGATAATTCGAGTAACAAAGTCGAAATCCTGCCGCTGTATCTCAATTGAGTTTCGCAGTCATATCAGTCCATCGAAACGCTATTCATCGCGACCAAACTGGGCCTGCAGCTCTTTTAGGCGTTTCAAGAGATCCATCTCCACCTCGACGCCCGCTGCCTCCTGATCCCGGATCCTTCTTCTTACCGCCGCCAACTCCAGCCGCAGCCGCGTCTCCTTAATGACCCTGAGACACCGGTCGACCTGAGCGAGGTCAGTGGTATCGCTACCCATGTCCTCGTCCATCAATAACTGGGCTACCTGCCCGGGCACAGGGCTGTTACCAGCTCGAGCCGAGATCGCTCCGATATCGATGGGGCCCCCAGCCGTCGGGGCCATCTGGAATATCGTCTCCGCGAGCTCCCTGTGCTCCGGCACAAGGAAGTCCTTGGGAGAGACTCGCCCCTCCAGGGCTGCCAACATGCCGGCATCACCTATGAGGGCCCGGAGGATCTCCTTCTCAGCCTTCTCATGCTTAAGCGGGAGCCGCTGTCGCCGCTTTTTGGCGGTAGGCCCGGCACTAGACGCAGAGTCGCCAACCTCCCGCCGTTCCCCTCTATTATTCCTGTCATCAGAATGATTATGCTTGTTTGCTTTATTTTTCCAGTTTTGGGCCGCTGAGCTCTGTGCTAGGCGCTGCCGCAGGGCCCCCTCGTCAAGGTCAAGGGTGGCGGCAACCTTCCTCAGATAGGCCGCTCGAGCAACAGGGTTCTCGACCGCTGCGATTACAGGCACAATGTCATCGGCAACCCTGACCCGTCCCTCTATGGTCCCGGTTCCATGAGTACGGCACGCCAGCTTGAGCCGGTATTCCACCAGGGGCAGGGCGTCAGCGACCAGATCCTGAAAGGCCTTGCCCCCCTCTGACCTGATGAAGTCATCGGGGTCCTGGCCTGCCGGTAGATCTATCACCTTGACGTGCCCCCCCAGCTGACTGATGATCTCCAAGCCTCGCAGGGTAGCGTCGGCTCCCGCTGTATCCGCATCGTAGGCGAAGACCACCTCTGGGGCGTAGCGTAGTAACAGCCGCGCATGATCGCTGGTGAAGGCAGTTCCAAGCGTCGCCACCGCTTCCTCGATCCCGTGGGTGTGGGCGGTGATCACATCGGTATAACCCTCGGTGACCACGATTCGCTCCGTCCTTCTAATCGCCTGCCTGGCGAAGTTCAGTCCATAGAGTATCTTACGCTTGTTGAACCACGGGGTTTCCGGAGAGTTCAGGTACTTGGGCTGATCGTCACCAAGGGCCCGACCTCCCAGGGCCACTGGCCTTCCCCGGAGGTCAAAGATAGTGAACATGACCCTGCCCCGAAAGCGGTCGTAGTAAGAACCCCTTTCTTCGTGCTTGATGACAAGGCCCGCCTTGGCCAGGAGCTCAGGCGCAAACCCCTTGCCTTTAAGGAACTTAATCAGGTTCTCCCAACCCTCAGGGGCATAGCCAATCTTAAACTTGTCGATAGCCTCGGCATCATAACCCCTGTCCGTCAGGTACCGGAGGGCCTCCTTCCCCAGTGAGGTGCCGGTCAATACCCTGTTGAAGAAGAGGGCCGTCAACTGCAGGGCTCGATGGACCTGGCGCCGCTCCTCCTCCTGGGCCCTGTCAATCCCATCTCCTCCCGAGGTCTCGGGCAAAGGGATCCCGGCGCGGTCTGCCAATAGTTCCACCGCTTCCGGGAACTCAATCCCTTCAATCTCCATGACGAACTGGAATGCGCCGCCGCCGGCATGGCAGCCGAAACAGTAGTAGAGCTGTTTTCCAGGGGACACCGAAAAGGAGGGTGTCTTCTCCTGATGGAATGGACACAGTCCCAGATAGTTGCGGCCCGACTTCTTCAGGGTAACGTATTCAGAAACGAGGTCAACCATGTCAGTTGCCTCGCCAACCTGCTCTATGAAGCTCTCTGGAAATCGGGCCATCTATATCACCCCACCAAACTTATGTTCTCCGCCCTGACAGCCAAATCCTTGTCCCTAAAGAGGGTAAATCATCTGATACATCGAACATTCCAGTGGAAAGATACTGCAAGGAGGGCTTAAGGTGGAAACCCCAATCCGGGCGCGTCTGGAGACAACCGAAGAACTGATCCTGTCTCCATTGGCAACCACTGCCAGGCGAAGTCGGGGTCGGGCCCTGGCTGAAGACCCTGATCAGCTCCGCACCTGTTTCATGCGGGACAGGGACCGGATCATCCACTCCAAGTCCTTCCGGCGTCTGAAGCACAAGACCCAGGTCTACATCTCGCCTGGGAACGACCACTACCGCACCCGCCTTACCCACACCCTTGAGGTAGCTCAGATCGCCCGGACTATTGGCAGGGGGCTGCAGCTCAATGAGGACCTGATTGAGGCGATCGCCCTGGGCCACGACGTTGGCCACACCCCCTTCGCCCACACCGGTGAAGAGGTGCTCAACGCCCTGGTGCCCGGTGGCTTCAAGCACGCCGCCAACAGCGTCCGGGTCCTGACCAAGATTGAGACAAAGAGCGCTTTCCCTGAGAACCGGGGACTAAACCTCACCTGGGAGGTGCTGAACGGTATCGCCAACCACAGCGGATTTGGCGATAAGGCAGACAAGGCATCAACCCTTGAGGGGGAGGTGATCCAGTTCAGCGATAAGATTGCCTATGTTCAGCATGACATTGACGACAGCATCCGGGCGGGGATTGTCACCCTTGAGGACCTACCCTCTGGGGCCCTGGGCGTTCTGGGAATGACCCATGGAGAGCGGATTGGCACCCTTGTCCTGGATGCGATCAAGACAACGAGTGCGCTGATGAACGCGGCCCTGGACCCGGATAGGCCTGGAGTTAACAGGGAGGGCATCGGCATCACCCTCAGCCCTGAGGTGGACGAAGCCCTGCACACCCTCCGCGACTACCTCTTTGAACGGGTCTATAGGGGTGATCTCTGCAACGCTGAAAGGGACAGGGCTGTCTTTGTGGTGGAGACCCTCTACAATCACTACCTCAAAGACCCTGAACTGATGCCCCGCTTCTACCGGGCTATCACCGATACTGAGGGAATTGAGCGTGGGGTGGCAGACTACATCTCCGGGATGACCGATGTCTACTGCATGGCCATGTTTGAGCGTTACTTCGTACCCAAGACCCTGATGCCGGGTCGGTGCCCCAACCCCTAGCGGCTGCCGAACCTCAGGAAGCTTCCCCCTACCTGCGTATAGATGAGGCCGTCATCACCCTTGCAGACCGACCTGAATCCCACGGGTCCGCCATTGAGCTTCAGGAGCCCTGCGGGGACCCTCTCCGTCAGAGAAAAGCGGAACAGGTAGCCCTGGAAGCGGTTGAGCTCTCCGCCATCGGCGACCCCGTAGAGATAGTCGCCGGCAAGGGCAATCCCTCTCACGCGGAGGGTTAACCCCTCAGGGTCAGGGCTGCCCAGGGTTTCAACCTCATCAGTCGCGGGGTCATAGCGGTAGATCTCTCCGGTATGAAAGCCACCGCAGTAGATGACGCCATCCTTTACAACCAGGTCATAGACGGGTTCACTGACACTGGCAAGGCCTGACAGTTCAGTCACTCCGGTTCCTGGGTCATCTATAGAATATGAAAAACCAGGCATGCCGTAGATCCGGTTGGTGCCCTTGTCATGGGTCAGGGCAGTTACAGCCCTCCCCAGGGGAAAGGTGGCAATCTCCGTTGCATCCCCTGACTCCACATCCAGCAGGTACAGCTTCCCCTCATCGGTACCGAAGTAGGCGGTGAGGTCACCAGTGGCTATGAGACTGAGGACTATCCCCCCGGAAATTTGACTGCCTATATTGGCAAAGGAGTTGTCTTTGGGCTGATAGGTGAAGAAGGACGACTCCCCGCCATCTGAAAGCATCGCCCCCAGGAGAGAGCCATCGGCCAGGGCTGCCAGGGCGGTAATATCAACGACGGTGGGATAGGGTAGGGAAATATGCTCTATGGTCTTGGAGACAATGTCATAACGCAGGAGGCGATTGCCGCTGCTACCGTAGATCAGGCCGCCGGGGTAAGGCATAAAGTTCCCCGGAGCCCCGCTGCCGCCGCCGATCTCCACGATCAATTCCCCATGGTCGGGATGGCTAACCGAGGTCAACTGCTGAAAGGTCAGAGTGTTCTTACTGACAGCAACGAATTTCACCGTCTCTTCCGGCTCGCGGGTTGACGACAGCTTGAGAAAGCCCCAGTCACTGCCACCGCAGGCAGCAGTCACTATAATTACCGAGCCCAGCACCAGAACCAATACCGGGGCCAAGGCCGATCCGGGAGACCTTCTACTCATGCATATACCCCTCCATCCGTACCTGCCACTGTCAATCATTCTGCTACCCTAATACTATGAAACCAGGAGGGATTCCTGCCGACCTGCCTCTCGCCGGCCTATCCTGGCCTATAAAGTAAGCCATGTTATGATATGAAGCAGCGTTATCAGGATCGCGTTGTGCAAGGCATGGATCAGGGTTGCCACCTTGAACCCTGACCGGGTGGATTCCCTTTTCCACCTGAGGTAGGCGTAGGCCAGGATAACACCGCCTGGAAGGGTACCCAAAAGGGCTGCCCAGCCCCCTGCCGCGCCGTGGAGTCCCGCGAAGAGGGCAGCAGCTACACCAAGTTGGATGGGTTCGCTGCCAGTGACGAAGCCCATTACCCAGAGATAAAGCGCCCCTGTGGCTGTTCATCGAGCCACTCTTTCCTCCTGCGGAGATACTCTATCGTGTCAATCTTCCCATCCCCTCAGACCAGTCAAACCCCTCTCCTACCCCGTTACATTTCGCACCATGGAACATATTCCCTCCCCGCGGCGGGAGTTACCCAGAAGATAGGAAGCCCTCGCTGGCCGCCGGCAAGGGCCATGTTCCACTGGGTCAGGCGGTCGGCAGCCAGCTAGGTTCCACGCTTCAGCGTGGCTTGGGCCGCTGCTAGCCGCGCCACAGGCACCCGGTAGGGGGAGCAGCTGACGTAATCAAGCCCCACCTCAAGACAGAAGGCAATTGAGCGGGGCTCGCCCCCATGCTCTCCGCAGATGCCGATCTTCAGATCGGACCGCACCTGCCGTCCGCCGGCAACGGCCAACTCAACCAGGCGCCCTACCCCGCTGGCGTCAAGGACCTCAAAGGGGTTTACCTCTAGAATGTCCTTGTGAAGGTAGTGATGGAGAAACTTGCCCTCGGCATCATCCCGGCTAAAGCCAAAGGTCATCTGGGTCAGGTCATTGGTGCCAAAGGAGAAGAACTGGGCCTCCCTGGCGATCTCCTCCGCCGTCAGGCAGGCCCGTGGCACCTCAATCATGGTACCCACCAGGTACTCGAAGTCCACGCCGCTCTCGGCCTTGACCTCTTCCGCCACCCGCACCACCATCTCCTTCAGCGGCGCCAGTTCCGTGACGGCGCCCACCAGGGGGATCATGACCTCAGGCTGGGCGTCAACACCCCTGGCCACAAGGCCGGCGGTGGCCTGGAAGATGGCCCTGGCCTGCATCTCATAGATCTCAGGGTAGACGATACCCAGGCGGCAGCCCCTGAAGCCCAGCATCGGATTTGTCTCCTCCAGGGCGTTAATCTTGTTCAGGAGTTCTTCCTTTTCCTGGAGCAGCCGCCCGCTGGCTCCCGTGGCCCGCAACCGGGACACCTCCGCCAGGATCTCGGCGGCATCGGGGAGGAACTCATGCAGCGGTGGGTCAAGGAGGCGGATTGTCACCGGCAGGCCCTCCATGGCCTCCAGGATACCCTCAAAGTCCCCCTGCTGCATGGGCAGGAGCCTATCCAGGGCGCTGCGGCGCTCTGTCTCGGTAGTACTGAGGATCATCTCCCTCACCACCGGCAGGCGGTCCTCCTCCATAAACATGTGCTCGGTACGGCAGAGCCCGATGCCGGAAGCCCCAAACTCGCGGGCCTTCTGGGCGTCGATGGGATTGTCGGCATTGGCGCGTACACCAATGTCCCGGACGTCATCAGCCCACTGCAGCAGGGCCTGAAAATCCGCGCTCAGCTCGGGGTCAACCATGGGGACCTGCCCCTTGATGACCCGCCCGTCGGCCCCGTCGATGGTCAGCCAGTCCCCGGCGGTAAGGGTCACCCCTCCGACCCTCAGGACCTCCCGCTCCATGTCAATACTAAGGGCGTCGCACCCGACAACACAGGGCTTGCCCATGCCCCGGGCCACAATCGCCGCGTGGCAGGTCATCCCGCCCCGGCTGGTGAGAACCCCCTTGGCAGAGACGATACCGCCGATGTCCTCCGGCGTTGTCTCCGGCCGTACCAGGAGTACCGTTTCACCGGCCTCACCCAGTCGCTTCGCCTCCTGGGAGTCGAAGACAACCAGACCCGAGGCGGCCCCCGGTGATGCCGGCAGGCCCTTCGCCAATACAGCTACCTGGGCCGTGGGGTCGATGGTGCGATGCAAGAGCTTCTCAAGCTGGTTGGGGTCAACCATGCCGATGGCCCCCGCCTTGTCAGTCTTACCCTCCCGGACAAAGTCAACGGCAATCCTGACAGCAGCAGCCGCGGTACGTTTACCGGTCCTGGTCTGGAGGACGTAGAGCTTACCGCTTTCGATGGTGAACTCGATGTCCTGCATGTCGCCGTAGTGGTTTTCAAGGAGCAGGCATACATCGACAATCTCGTGGTAGGATTTGGGCATCTCCGCCTTCATCTCAGCTATCGGGCGCGGCGTCCTGATACCGGCCACAACATCCTCTCCCTGGGCGTTGACCAGGTACTCGCCGTAGGGCTCAGGGATTCCCGTCGATGGGTCCCTGGTGAAGATGACACCGGTTCCCGATGAAGGCCCCAGGTTGCCAAAGACCATGGTCTGCACGTTAACGGCGGTACCAAGGTCATGAGGGATCTCATGGGCATCGCGGTAGATAATTGCTCGCTCGTTGTTCCAAGAGGCAAAGACGGCCTCAACAGCCATCAGGAGCTGCTCAAAGGGGTCCTGGGGGAAGTCGCTACCGGTGCTGTTCTTATAGAGCTCCTTGTAGTCGCTGATGATACTGTCCAGGGATTCCCCGGAGATCTCATAGTCAAACTCGGCGCCCTGCCGGCGCTTATACCGCTCAAGGATGCGCTCAAACTCCCCGTGGGGGATGCCCCTGACAACATCACCAAACATCTGGATGAAGCGCCGGTAGCAATCAAGGGCAAAGCGTCTGTCCTCCGCCTCCCGTTCCAGGGCCTTTACCGTCTCATCGTTGAGACCCAGGTTCAGGACGGTGTCCATCATGCCGGGCATCGAGATAACAGCCCCAGACCGCACCGAGACCAGCAGTGGATTGCTGCTGCCGCCAAACCCTTTTCCTGTCTCCTGCTCCACAAGGGTCAGGGCCTCCCTGACACCATCCCTCAGTCCCCCGGGAAGACGCTTGCCTGCTTTATAATAGAGATCGCAGGCTTCCGTGGTAATAGTGAACCCAGGGGGTACCGGTAGGCCGATCCTGGTCATCTCCGCCAGGTTAGCCCCCTTGCCCCCCAAGAGGTCCCGCATGCTGGCGTTCCCATCCCTAAAATGGTGAACGAGCCTGCCTCCAGTTGTACCGCCTTTTGACACTGCCACCACTTCCCCTCCTTTACCGTATGAGTCCCCTTGACCTGACCATTTCATAGACCAGGTTGGCTGTCTCCTCTATGGCCTTGTTCGTCACATCCACTACAGTGCAACCCAGCCGCCTCATGATGCCCCGGGAGTACTCCAGTTCCTCGTAGATCCGGTTGATTGAGGCGTAGGATGAATCGCTCTTCAATCCAATGGCCTTGAGGCGTTCCTGGCGAATCTCCTCCAGGAGCCGCGGCTGGATGTTGAAACCAACTATCTTCTTGGCGTCAATCTCAAAGAGCTCCCGCGGCGGTTCCACCTCCGGAACCAGCGGCATGTTGGCCGCCTTGACCTGGCGATGGGCCAGGTACATGCAGACAGGGGTCTTTGACGTCCTGGAGACGCCAACGACAACAACATCAGCGTCAAGCATGCCCCTCGGGTCCTTGCCGTCGTCGTACCGCACCGCGAACTCTATCGCCGCTATCCGGCGAAAGTAGTCCTCATCAAGCCTGTGCACGAGCCCCGGCTGTAGGCTTGGTTCGTGGTGCGTCACCTTGCTGAGGGCCGCCATTATCGGTCCCATTATGTCAACACAAGGGATGTCTCTGCTCTCACAGACGTCGGCGATGAAATCCCTCAGGTCAGGATAGATGAGGGTGTAAGCGACAATTGTTCCCTTGTCCCCGGGCTCAATGGCCTCCAGCACCTTCCGAATTGTCTCCCTGTCATCAACGTACGAGAAGCGCTTGATCTTGATGCCGTTACCGGCAAACTGGCTGGCGGCGGCCTTGGTAACGAGTTCCGCTGTCTCACCGATGGCATCGGAGATTACGTAGACCGTTGGGCCCTCCCCAGGAGAGCCCTCCTCCCCGGCTGCCGGGGATTGGTTACTGCCGGGCCTCTGCGCCTCGTTGTCGCTGTTATAGCTCACTTGCCGTCCTCCTCCGTGTCGATCAATCCTCAATCACCAGTTCAGCCAGGTGAGCGACGCCGTTGACCAGGGCCGCGATCCCCTGCAGCAGGGCAAGGCGGTTGGCTCGCAGCCTCTCATCGTCTACCATTACCATGACGTCATCAAAGAACCGGTCAACAGCGGGCCTCATGGCCGCTACCAGGGCGAAGAAACGCTGGTAGTCTCCGCTGCCAACTGCGTCCTCGGCGCCGCCACGAAGGTTTTTGTACTCCTGGTAGAGGGCCTTCTCGGCCGGCTCTGCCAGTAGTGACTCATTGACGGAGGCCAATGACTCTTCCGGATCCGCCGCCCCCCCCGCTCCCTCTGACGAGGCAAGGTTGGCGACCCTGGTGAAGGCGGTAACAACATCGTCAAAGGCCTCAGATCCCCTGGCCTCCTGAAGGGTCTTGGCCCGACTCCAGGCGTCGGCCAGGTTGTCATAGCCCGCCGCCAGGACGGCCTTTACCGTGTCATAGCTGATGCCGTCGTCCCTGAACTGCCTGTCGATCCTGTCCCTGAAGAAGATGAGTAACCTCTCACGGGTCTCGCTATATGTAGCTTGTTCCATATCTAGCGCGATAGTCTTATCACCGTTTCCGGCGCTGTCTCTCTCCAGCAACTTCTCCTCGGCCTGCCCCTGAACCTGCTCTTGGACCTGCCCTTCATAGCCCTGCCAGGCCCCCTTGATGAGATCCTTGAGGCCAATGTCCAGGCCCTTCTTGACCAGGATAGCGACAACACCCTGGGCCGCCCGGCGCAGGCCGTAGGGGTCCCGGGAGCCGCTGGGGATAATGTCCAGGCCGAAGTAACCTACAAGGGTGTCCATCTTATCGGCCAGGGAGGCGATCTGCCCCAAGTTGCTGGCTGGAAGGTCGTCCCCGGCAAACCTGGGCTGGTAGTGCTCAAAGATGGCGGCCGCCACCCCGTCCTTCTCACCGCTGGCCAGGGCGTAGTCCCGGCCCATGACCCCCTGCAATTCCGTGAATTCCCGGACCATCAGGGTGGTCAGGTCAGCCTTGGCCAGCCAGGCGGCCCGGCTGGCGTCCTCTATCTCGCCCTCAGGCAACCCAAGGTTGGCGCCAATGGTACCAGCCAGTGCCTTAAGGCGGTGCGCCTTCTGATACAGGGTTCCCAGGCCCCTGTGGAACAGGACCTCCTTCAGGCCCTCTACCCTGTCTGCCAGGGGAAGTCCCTTGTCCTCACCGTAGAAGAAGGAGGCGTCCTCGAGGCGGGCCTTCAGGACCCGCTCATTCCCGGCCCTGACGATGTCGGCGTGTTCCTTGCCCCCGTTTCGAACCGTGAGGAAGCAGGGCAGAAGCTGCCCATCGTCGCCGTAGACCGGGACATACTTCTGATGCTCCCACATGCTGGTGGTCAAGACCTCTACGGGGAGGTCCAGGTAGCGGCGATCAAAGTCACCCCTGATTACCGTGGGGTACTCCACCAGAAAGGAGAGGAACTCAATCTGCTCCCCCGTTACCCTCGCCCTACCCCCTACCTCTGCTGCCGCCATCTCAAGCCCTTCCCTGATGGACCGCTGTCGCGCCTCGGGATCGGCCATGACACCCTCGGGTAGCAGCGCCTCCAGGTACCGGTCGGGGGTACCGATCCTCACCCTGCCGCTTCCCAGGGTCCGGTGGGATCGGGAAGCTCCATCACTGCGAATACCAGCAAAGGTGAAGTCTACAACCTGTTCCCCAAAGAGGCAGGCAAGCCAGCGGATGGGCCGGGCGAAGGCAAACTCGCCCCTTCCCCAACGCATCCGCTTGGGGAAGCTGAAGGACTCCATAATCTTTGGGATACCCTCGGCCAGGACCTCCAGAGTAGGGCGGCCCTCCTCCTTGACGGTGGCGAAGACATAGCGTCCGCCATCGGTATCGCGCGCTTCAAGGTCGGCGGCATCAACCCCCTGCCCCCGGGCAAAGCCCTGGGCCGCCTTGGTCGGGTTCCCGTCCTCATCAAAAGCGATCTGGGCTGAGGGCCCTCGCACCTCCCTAACAAGGTCTAACTGCCGGTCAGATACTGCTTTAACATACACGGCCAGGCGCCGCGGCGTTCCGTATACCTTGATATCACCGTGCTCAAGGCGGTTATCCCGAAGGATGGACCCAGTTGCCGAACCCAGTTGCTCAAGGGCGTCAGCCATGAAGCGGGCGGGCATCTCCTCGAGCCCAATCTCAAACAGCAGGTCGCTGCCTTGTGTCATTATGATTCACCTCCATACTTGCCCAGGAGCGGGAATCCCGCTTCCTCTCGCTGCTCAAGGTATTTCTCAGCAGCCAGCTCCGCCAGGCGCCTGATCCTGTGAATGAAGGCGGCGCGCTGGGTCACGCTGAGGGCCCCCCGGGCATCAAGGATGTTAAAGATGTGTGAGCACTTGAGAACGTAGTCGTAACCGGGGATCACAAGGTTAAGGCCAAAGCAGCGCTTGGCCTCCTCCTCGTTGACATTCAACATGTCCAGGAGGGAGCCGACATCGGCCACCTCAAAGGAGTACTTTGAGTGTTCAAACTCCTGTCTCTGGAAGACCTCGCCGTAAGTAATCTCGTCATTGAACTGGAGGTCAAAGGTGCTCTCGGCATTCTGCTTGTACATGGCCAGCCGCTCAAGACCGTAGGTCAGCTCAACGGAGACGGGCTTTGCCTCCCGTCCGCCCACCTGCTGGAAGTAGGTAAACTGAGTGATCTCCATGCCGTCAAGCCAGACCTCCCAGCCCAGGCCCCAGGCCCCAAGGGTGGGGGCCTCCCAGTTATCCTCGACAAAGCGGATGTCGTGCATGGCGGGGTCTATGCCCAGGGCCTCCAGACTGTCAAGGTACAGCTCCTGGATGTCATCGGGTGATGGCTTGATGACCACCTGGTACTGGTGGTGCTGGTAGAGGCGATTGGGGTTCTCTCCGTACCGGCCGTCGGCGGGCCTCCGGGACGGCTCTACATAGCAGACCCGCCAGGGCTCTGGACCCAGGGCCCTGAAGAAGGTTATGGGGTTCATTGTGCCGGCGCCCTTTTCAACGTCATAGGGCTGGGCGATGAGGCAGCCCTGGTTGTGCCAGAAGCGCTCCAGGGTCATTATCATCTCCTGCAGTGTGTTGTTCTGTTCTGGTTTCACTTGCGCACCTCCTGATCAAAATCAAAAAACCCCCGGTCCTGGATAACATAATCCAGGGACGGGGGTATCCCGCGGTTCCACCCTGATTGGAGCTGCCTCCGCGCCAGGCGCGGGCGCAGCACCCTCTCGATTGCCGGGCTCACAGACGCCTTCACCGCCTGCCCGCGCTGGCTTGCACCAACCGCCAGCTCTCTTCACCGGGCCAAAACGGCTACTACTCCTGCTCATCGCCGAGTATTCTCTTGTGCCTTCGTGTTGACAACTTAAAGACTAGCAGAGATGGAGAGGGATGTCAATTCGCATTGGAATGATCCTGGGGGTCCTTCCAAGCAAAAAGGAGCGGCAGGGGCCGCCCCTTCTGTCTCTAGTCGTCTTGGAGTGTAAAGGCTGTAACCTATCCGTCGATGAAATCGTCCTCGTCCTCCGCCTTGATGGCAGACCCCCGCTTTACCTCAATGGTAATGTCGCTGACCATGGCCGCCAGAACGCCTAATGCAGTCAGGTGGGGCAGCATCAGCAGGCTGATGGCCCCGATGGTGGCGCCGACAAACACCGGGAACTCAAGGATCGTCTCGCGTCCCCGCTTGATGCGAATGCGGCGTACGTTACCATCTTCAATCAGTTCCTTGACCTTCGTTACCAGGTCGGTGCCCTTGACATGAAACTGGTCGTGCCAGCCGGCGTGTCTCTCCTCCAGATAAATAAGGGTCTCAACAACGTCTCCATCGTTCTTCAGCAGGGCCTCCCGTGCCTCTTTGACAGAGACACGGGTGCGCTCTCTGATGATGTCAATCTTCTTGAGCATGTCCATACTCCGTACCCCCTCTGTTATCAATCCGTTAATCCTTAGGATTCCTAAACTCCCCGGACTGTATCCAGAAATGATAGAGACTGCAGCCCCTTCTCCAGTTGATGGACGGCAAATGAGCGCAGTAGGGTGTCGATCTCCTGCAGCATCCCGGCTGTGGGGCGAAAATTGCGCATCCTCTGCCAGGACGAGCCAAGGAGGCGATCCATTGTAGCGATGCTCCCGCGGCTCAGGGCCTTTGCCTCGGCACTGGTTCCCTCCTGGGTCGGTTCTCCCAGGCAGCGGCGGCAGACAAGCCCCCCTGCCGCGGCGCTGAAGTAGTAGGATCCGTTGTTCTCAAGGTCTGTTCCACAGTGAACGCAGGCGTCAAGGCTGGGCTGGAACCCGGCATAGGCCAGGGCATTGAGCTGAAACCAGATGCTGAGAAGGGTTGGGTCGTCCTCATCGACCATCAGGTAAAGGGTCTTTAACAGCAGTGAGAAGAGCTGGGTCGCCTCATCGTCCTCAACGGCCAACTCACCGGCAAGTTCGCAGAAGTAGGAGCCGTAGGCCAGCTTCACCAGGTCCTCCCGCAGGCGGAAGAAGGGCTCCTTTACCTCGGCCTGGGCAAACCGGTGCAGCCCGCCCTCCTTCTTACTTGAAAAGCACTGCACATTGGCGTAGGTGAAGAGCTGGGTGGCCCCGGAGAAGGGGCTCTTGGCCCGTCTTGCCCCGTTGGCCGCCGCCCGGATCTTCCCGTGCTTGGGACTGAGGAGAACGACAATCTTGTCCGACTCCCCCAGCTTGTAGGTTCTTATGACGATGGCGTCTGTCCAGTAGCCGCGGCTCATGGCGTCCCCTCCACCTGACGCTGAGACAAGTATCCCTGCCCTTGATTACTACTGCAGCAACCTCAAGAAGCTTGTCGCTAGTGTGAAGTATATGAAAAGCCCGGTTATGTCGATGGCCGTTGTTATGAAGGGCCCTGAGGCCACCGTGGCGTCAATCCCCACCCGGTCGAATACCAATGGAACGAGACTTCCTATCAACGCCGCCCAGACCATGATAATGCTCATTGCAAGCCCCACCACAAGCCCTAAGACCGGAAGCCCCTGCCAGACATAGGCGACAAAGGCCACAAGCCCGCCCAATACCGCTCCCAGACTCACCCCAACCTGAATCTCGTTCCATAAGACTTGTAGGAGTTGATCAGGTTCAATGTCGCCCACAGCTAAACCCCGCACCGTGCTGGCCAGCGACTGGGTGCCCACATTGCCGCCCATACCAGCCAGGACCGGGATGAAGTAGGCCAGGGCAACAACGGACTCAATCGCCGCCCCGAAGCTCCGGACAACACTGGCCGTCAGGAGCGAGGTGAAGAGGAGGAAGATAAGCCAGGGCAGTCGCCGGGTGGCCCGGAACATGGGTGTGCTGAGCCGGGTCTCGGCGGCGGCCTCGATATTGGTTGCCGCCAGGCGGTAGATATCCTCGGAGGCCTCTTCTTCAATGACGTCGAGGATATCGTCCACTGTCACAATGCCCAGCATCCGGTTGCGCCTGTCCACCACTGGTACTGCCAGCAGGTTGTACTTGGCCACAGTCCGGGCTACCTCTTCCTGGTCTGTCAGGGGCTCAACCTTGACGATATTGGTTAACATAATCTCCCCCAGCCTTGCCTCAGGGGTTGCGATCAGGAGCTCGCGCAGGGAAAGGACCCCCACCAGGGTGTTGGCGGCCCCGACAACATAGATGTAGTAGGCGGTCTCGGCGTCGGGGGCCAGCTTGCGCAGGAGATCAATGGTATCATGCACCGTTGTCCGGCGTGTCAGGCCAATGTACTCCGTTGTCATCAACCCGCCCGCGGTATCGTCGGGATAGCTCATTAGGCCCCTGGCGTCTTCAGCCTCCTGAGGCTCCAGCATCTCAAGAAGATCATTGGCCTCCTCAGGCGAGATGTCACCAAGGAAGTCAACAAGGTCATCGTCACCCATCTCGTCGAGAACCCCGGCGACTCGCTCCGGCCCAAGGGCCTGGAGGATGGCGGATTGGTAGCCCACGTCAAGCTCTTCCAGGGCCATAGCCAGGGTTATGTCATCGAGGGCGCCCAGGACCGGCGGCCATTCGTCGGGATTGAGGGCCTCCAAGAGTTCCGCGATATCAGGGGCGAGAATATCTGTAAAGAAATCCAGGAGGGACTGCCTTCGCTGTCCCTCAGTCTTGGAGGTCAGCAGGATGCGCCTTACCTCAACCAGGTTGTTCTGCGGGGCTTCCATGGCCAGATCACCTCGCTTTTCTTCGTACTTCAGTGGTAACCTTCAGTAGCAACGTTGGCAACGAATAATGGCAGGCCCCTGAGGCCCGCCATCCCATCGGTCGTTGGTTAGAGTTTATACTTTAATCGAAGGTTTAGCAAGATACCTGCTTCACTCGTCGCCAACCCTATAGCCAAACCTCGCCATAGCGCCCAACCGCTTGCGCCAGTCCTTCTCCACCTTCACCCAGAGGTCAAGGTAGACCTTGGCTCCCAGGAGGGCCTGGATGTCGCCCCGGGCCCGCTGGCCGATCTCCTTGAGCATTGAGCCGCCGGCCCCGATCAGTATGCCCTTCTGGGACTTGCGCTCAACGTAGACAGTGGCGCCGATGTAGATTGGCTGTCCTTCCCTGGTGTCGTCGAACTCCTCAATGATAACCGCCACTGAATGGGGAACCTCTTCGCGGGTCAGGTGAAGGATCTTCTCCCGGACCAACTCTGCTACAATGAACTGTTCCGGTTGGTCGGTGATGGCGTCATCAGGGTAGTACTTGGGTCCCTCTGGCAGCATCTCAACAAGGGTTGCCAGTAGGTCACCAAGCCCCTGCTTCTCAAGGGCGGAAATTGGTACAACGACGTCCCAGGGGCCAAGTTCCCTGTAGCTCTGCAGAATCCTATCCAGGTCATCGGGGGCAACCTGATCAACCTTGTTCACGGCAACCACAACGGGAGTCGATGCTGGAGCCAACCGCTCCGCGATGAACTGGTCTCCGCGACCCGCCACGAATGCCCCATCAACCATGAATAGGACTACATCAACCTGCTCTACCGTTCCCAGGGCCGTACGGTTCATGTACTCCCCCAACTGATGCTGGGGTTTGTGAATGCCTGGGGTATCTATAAAGAGGGCCTGATATTCATCGTCCGTAACGACGCAGGTGATCCGGTTCCTGGTTGTCTGGGGCTTCTCAGAGATTATCGCCACCTTGGTGCCGACAAGACTATTGACCAGGGTTGACTTGCCCACATTGGGCCGACCAACCACCGCTATGAAGCCTGACTTGAACCCCTCTGGCACCTCTCCAAACATACTCAGATTAGGCACCTAGTCTGCCACCGACTGCACCGGCGTTCCTGTGGGCACAACCAGGACCCAGGTTGTGCCGGGGCGCACCTTAACCCTGTCACCCTCCTGGGTAAGGAAGGTCAGAGGACCAGTGCGGCTATTCTTCACCCAGACAACCACCTGCCTGGTGCCGCCGGTGAAGAGTTCGGCTCTACCCTGTCCGATGAGGTCCATGTTAATCCTACCCTCAGTGTCACCAGCAATGGCGCTGGTGCCAACGAACATCACAACGACATTGGCGGCGGTAAGCTGGCTGCCGCTGTCCCGGTCAGTATGGGCCTTAGTGTTGATGAAACGATGGTAGAGAGGCCCTTCACCTCCCTCATCACTGTAGGCAAAAACAACGTCGTTCTTCTCTCCGCCGGGATACTTCACAGAGATAATCCTTGCAGCTTGCGTACTGCCCGCCTCTGGGTCAAAATCCCACGGCGCTATCTCCGCGGCCTTCTCTGGGGTGAGAGTGGCCCTGTAATTAAGGGCCTCGGCGGCGTCTCGCAGGCGAGAGATGTGCGCGTGGACAGTGTGGGGCGGCCGTTTTGATTTGTCGCGGAAGAAAAATGAACTCAAGTAAAACTCATTGAGGTTGTCTATGGGAAGCGAGGCAATATCCCGCTCGGCCTGAGGACTCCAACCGCAGTGCACATAGAAGGCGTCAAGGACAAGGGCAAAGTCCAAAAAGTAGTGACGCGCGCTTCTGATAGGCCCCACTGTCTGGGATGAGTCACTGGTGTAGACAGCAAGGAGACGGGTAATGCCGCCCTCAGTTAGGACCTCAAAGACGACATCGGCGGCCTGAAGACCGGTCTGAGGCCGGACCGCTTCCAGGTTATCTATGGTAACCATCACTGGTCTGAGCAGGGTCTCCTGATCTGTGGCAACTGGAAGGCCTGTCAACCAGTGGGTGGCCTGCGGTTCATCGTCACCTGGGTCCGCATCATCTCCCGTGTCGACGGGATCTGTGTCACCCGGGTCTGACGGGTTGCCGGGCTGGCCAGGGTCATTGATGGTACCTCCATCATTCCCGTCACCAGCAGCCATCTCACCCAGGAAATAGTCCCAACTCAGGTAGGCGCCAAGGGCAAAAAAGGCGATGAGGACCAGCACGATAATACCAATGGTTGCGTAACGGTTCATCAGATCACTCCCAACCTCCGCGAGATTTGCTCCGTATTAGTAGTATGTTCACTTTATGGTTAAATTATCTATCTTCCATTTATCCTCATGGGAAGACTGAGCACCAGAGCCGCCCCTGCTAACCCCACCAGGGCCGGTATTGGCCTCGCCGCAACCAGGCGCGCCAGTGTCTTCATGCCAAACAGCAATCCGGAAAGGCCCGCTCCTCCCCCAAACTGTCCCTGCCACAATGGGCCTATGAAAAGTAGGTATCCAACGGCTACTGACACCAGGGCCGCCAGGAGCACTGCTCCGGCCCCCAGGTTCTTAGCCTCAGCTGCCAGGGGGTGCTGGCCCTCGCAGGTCAGGTCAACGACTCGCTCAATGGCAGAGTTAAGCACCTCGCTTGCCATAACCAGGCCGATGGCAAGGTACAAAACCGCCCACCTCGCCAGTGACAACCCCCAGTAGTGCCCGGCGACAATCACCAACGCCCCCATGGCCAGGTGAAGTCTCATGTTGGGTTCAACCCGAAAGGCCGTTGAAAGACCGGACCAGGCATGGCCCAGGCTCTCCACAAAGGAGCCGCCCCTATTCCTTCCACCGGTTATCTCTGACAAATCCTACCCCTCCCGGGGCAACCCTACGGCTGCCATTGCCGCTTCTTCCAAGCGGCGCATACTGGCGCGGGCCTCACCGTCTTCATGATCATACCCCAGCAGGTGGAGCAGCCCGTGGACGAAGAGATAGGCGACTTCGCGCTCCAAGCTGTGTCCGTAGTCTTCGGCCTGCCTTACCGCGGTCTCCAGGGATATGACGACATCGCCAAGGAGGATCGCGTCACCATCATGGACCATCATCTCAGGACCAGAATTGTCCGGGGTTTCGTCGGCGTCAGTCATGGAGAAAGACAGAACATCAGTGGGTTCATCCTTGCCGCGGTACTGACTGTTGAGTCGCTCCATATCGGCATCACTTACAAGGGCCACACTGACCTCGTAGTCTTCTCCCAGGGCCTTTAGCTGCCGAACATACTCAGCGACCTTTGCCAACAGCACCGTGAGTTCATTGCCGACATCAACCCTCCGCTGCAGGTTATTGATTACCACCTTCATGGCCATTCTTCTCCTTCGCTACCGCCTTTTCAGCGGCGCCGCCCTGAGCCTCATCGGCTTCCTCCGCTGCCATACGGGCCTTCATCTCCTCGACAACATAGTCGGGATACTCAATCCGAGGATGGAATATGCCCGATAGCACCCTGGCAAAGGTCTTGGCAATCAAATCAAGGTCGCGGAGGGTCAGGTCGCTCTTATCTAGCTGCCCGTCGTTAAGACGGTCCTTGATTATCTTCCTTATAAGGCCTTCAATGCGGCCCGGTGTCGGCCGGGACAGGGCCCTCACTGCCGCTTCGACGGAGTCGGCTAGCATCAGAATGGCTGCCTCCTTGGTCTGGGGCTCAGGGCCGTCATAGGAGTAGTCCTCTTCCACGACCTCTTCCCCGTTCCCCTCAAGGGCCCGGTTGTAGAAGTATGATACGGTTGTGGTTCCGTGGTGCTGCTCAATAATATCTATAACCGCCTGGGGCAGGTCATGCTCCTCGGCCATCTCCACCCCATCTTTTACATGGGAGGTGATGATCAATACGCTCAGGTTAGGCGACAGCTTGTCATGGGGATTATCCTGCCCAAACTGATTTTCGATGAAGAAATAAGGACGCTTCGTTTTGCCAACGTCATGATAGTAAGCGCCAACGCGGGCCATCAGGGCGTTCCCGCCCACCGCCTCTGTCGCCGCCTCTGCCAGGTTGGCCACGATGATGGAGTGGTGATATGTTCCCGGCGCGTCGACCAGGAGCTTCTGAAGCAGCGGCTCATTTGGATTAGACAGCTCCAGCAGCCGGATGGATGTAATGACGCCAAAGAGGTTTTCCAGGAAGGGCAATGACCCGATGGTAATGACCGCCGACACAAGACCATTGACAAACCCCCAGAGATGCTCCTTCAGGGCCACAATCTGATAGAGGGACTGGCGGTCAACCAGGTACCAGGCGAAGATGGTGAAGACATTGGCCAGGCCAACGAAGAGCCCGGCCCTGGTCAGGTCAGATCGCTGGGCAACCTTTGCCACTGCAAAGGCGCCTGTAAGCCCTCCAACCATGGCTACGAAGGCCACTCGCAGTTCTCCGCCGGAGGCCAAGCCAACGAAAAAGGCAAAGGCCAGGCCCATGATTATTGCCAACTCGGCGTCGAGAAGCACGGCAATCAGCATTGTTCCCGCCGCCACTGGGGCCAGCAGTCCGGAGAAGGATGTGCTTACAAAGGACAGCAACAGTGTAATCGTTGAGATAAGCGCCAACAATAGCAGGAGGGAATCATCCTGGAAGAGCCGGTTCTTAAAGTATGCCAGATAGAGCCCAATGCCGGTTCCGGCAATCAAGACCAGAAAGGCGATGCCCAGGGGACCGCGGAAGTCACCGGCCTTCTTCTGAAGGCCCAGATCCTCAAGAATGGCTATCTGCTGCTCTGTGACAATCTCTCCCTGCTCAACGATGAGCTGCCCCTTCTGGACCACAACGGGGGCAACAGACTGACGGGCCTGCTCCCGGAACCTCTCTGTCTCCTCAAGGTTAAGTATCTCGTTGGGACGGATCAGGGCCTTGGCAACACCGGAAATCACCTGCACCTGGGTTGAGGTCAGGTCGAGGCTGTTGACTCTAAGGTCAACCTCGTCTTTGGCGGCATCAATATCGTCTTTCTTGACCCCGTCCCTCAACACCGCCGCTAGAACGTTCTTTGCTGTCTCCTCAGTCCTTTGCCGGGCGTTAGTATCAAGTGCCAAGAGCTCACCAAGAACAGCGTCGGACAGATCAGCCTCCCACTGCTCCTTCAGTTGACTGACCTTCTCCTCCTGGCTCAAGGCCTCATCATCCAGGATACTCTCGAGTTCCGAGAATTCCTCACTGACCGAGGCCTTTATCTCGTCTATTACCCGGGGATCAAGGTTGAACTGCTTTGGTACGTTCTCCTCCGCTGCTTGGCGTCGAAGTTCCGTGGCAACGCGGTCCTCGATCTCTCGTGAGGCAAAGATATCCCCGGGCGCTGCCTGCCCCACTCTGAGGTTGACCTGGGCGGGAACCACATAGGGGGTCATAATGGAGGTTATAGCAATGAGGAAAAAGAGGGAGACTGCAACCCGTCGCCAATACGACCTCTCCCCCTGACCTATCCGGAAGAACTCCCGGACACTCTCTCTAAAGTCGTCATATATGCTCATGTCACAAAACCTCTAATCATCATAGAAAAAGCCTGCCACCCAGTAAAACGCCGGGATTAACCGGGACTGTCGGCTTTGCCCTTGCGGTTGTCCCAGCGTTCGTAGGCCTGAATAACCGCCTGGACCAGTCGGTGCCTGACGACATCGCGGTCCGTCAGGTGGATAAAGCCGATTCCAGGAACCCCCTTAAGAACCTGCTGAACCTGCTGAAGGCCAGAGAACTTCCCTTCAGGCAGATCGACCTGGGTTATGTCACCGGTTACAACCGCCTTTGAGCTAAATCCCAACCGGGTCAAGAACATCTTCATCTGCTCCGGTGTTGTATTTTGGGCTTCGTCCAGGATAATGAAGGAATCGTCCAGGGTTCGGCCCCGCATGTAGGCTAGGGGCGCAACCTCGATCAGGCCCCTTTCCATGTGCTTTCTATAGGTGTCTACACCGAGTATATCATACATGGCATCATACAGAGGTCGCAGGTAGGGGTCGACCTTCTCCTGGAGGTCGCCCGGAAGGAACCCCAGCTTCTCGCCGGCCTCAACGGCAGGGCGCGTCAGGATGATGCGGTTAACCTCCTTCTCTTTGAAGGCCTTGACAGCCATTGCCATGGCCAGATAGGTCTTGCCTGTCCCCGCCGGGCCGATTGAGAAGACGATACCGTTTTCGCGCATGGCGTCAACATACCTCTTCTGGCCCAGGGTCTTGGGTCTGATTGGTTTGCCCCGAGCGGTCACACTGACAACATCAGAAAAGATATCGCTGAGATTGGTGTCGTCGCCCGCCTTGACCAGCTTGATCGCGTAACCGACCTCATTCGGTGTTACCCAGACACCGTTACTGAGGAGGCCTGCAAGCCGGTGGAACAACTCCTCAACCTGAGTTACTTCGTTCTCAGGCCCTCTGATCTGAATCTCGTCCCCTCGAGTCACGAGATTGACCCCAAAGGCCTTCTCCACCATCTTCAGGTGCTCATCCTGGGTGCCAAACAGGCTCCTGGCGTGGTTCTGGTTCTCTACCGTATAACTCTTCTCAACCTCTACTATAGTTGCGGTTTCATTGTCATGGGGCAAGGTCCCTTGACCCTCCTTTAAAGTGAAAGCCGGGTTGAATCCTGGCTAGACAGCTAAGTTATATTCTATCTGACTGTTCACCTCATGCCAAATAATGAGGCCTGGTAGTCTTGTCCAACCTCACCCAAACAAAACAGGCATCAAGGCCCGGCCTCAGTTACCTCAAGCCTGGCAATGTCCTCGAGGGTTTCAATGGTCAAACGGACCCTGACACCTTTACTGTCCCTTTGAAGGACCTCAGATTCCTTGCCAAGCACTTCAACGCCCTCAGGGAGTCTACTGTAGACGGCAGACTGAACGAAGTCTCTGGCCCTGATCTCTGCTTCATCCAGCGTAAGGGCCTCTTCAGCCTCCTTTAGTTCCCTGAAGGTCGTCATGATTATTTCTACAATGGGCTTGTCATTCCTCCAGAGACTGATGGGCTTGGCCTCCTCATCCTGCTGATACAGGGCGAAGGGCACCTCTCCAGCACCAACCAGGATGACCTCCGACCCACCAATCCTCAGAAGAACCCTGGTGTAGGTCTCACCTGTTACCTGTTGATAGGGGATTGTAAGGGGCACAAAGGACTCTTCTGAGTACCAGACCCTGGCCCTGGCAATGCCGCGAGCCTGCACCGGCGACGCCAGCGGCGGCAAAGGTTCACCGGTCTCGGGGTCTTCCCCCGGCTGCTGTTGAAGGCTCAGTCCCTCAATTAGCAGTTGACCCTCTTCTACCATTGCCCCTTCTTTCACAACGGGGGTGCCTTGAAGGGCGATCAGGGTCGTTATCAGGCCCCGCTTGGAGGCTACAAGATGACCTGGTGTGTTGGGGTCAACCACATCAGGGGGCAGCGTCTTCTCAACGATCTCAACAGTAGCCTTTGTACCGCTGATGGTGATGCCCGCCCAGGATACCTCTTTGAAGCGCAGGGCAAGTTCTTCCTCAATCATGTCGGTGTCAATCCCTGGCTTGGAGCAACCCGGCTTCAGACCAAGATCAATGAGCTCAGCTATTACCCTTCCTTCAGCCAGGTTTTCAAGGCCCACGACCTCAATGAACCAGATGAAGTTGCTGAAGACATACAGGGCGATGGCGAGGATCACCAGTCCCACCACAAGGATCTGGCGATTCCTGGCCCTATGAAGGGTAAAGGGAAACCCCATCTTCTTCTCTATGCGAACCCTGCACCTTGTCTTCCGAACAATGGGACGAAGGCGCTTGAAGTGACGCGCCCACATCTGCGCCACCAACACCCCGCGGCTGCGGTTGATGTTCCAGAGGACAACCCCTTCTACCGTTGCAAGGTTTATAAAACGCTCAAGGTGGCGCCCCTCGACCCGGATCCTTATATAGCCAAAGAGCTGCTGCAAAATGAGCCTGCCTAGCATCTAGTCCTCCCATGCCTCGTTATCATCCTCTTGGCTATCAGCATCAGGGTTTCCACCGCCCCCCCTGGGCTGAATGAACTCCAGTGACTGAATGAAGCCGGTGATAAGTATCTCCTCCTGGTAGATGGTGCCGATGGCCAGTCCCCTGCCGCCAATCCTGAGCTCCCCCCGCTGAAGGGCAATGATAATGTGGCCGTCTTCATAGTCCCGCACACCACGGTGGTTCTCAATGGTGATCTGAAGGTGACCAATCATTGTCAGGCGCGGCAGGTCAAGAACAACGTCCTTCGGCAGTTCAAAGAGGTCGGCTACCCTTCCCCGCAGGTCGCGCTCGCCCTCTGACCATTCATCTTCTGGCTGGCGGCCCTCTTTCCCCCAGCTCGTGTTGCCCCGCTTTCTTTTGGCCACAGTGGTTCACCTCCCCCCAAGCGCCCCTGCTTAAAGGCGGGGCTTTCCTCTTAAAGGTATGCCTTGGGCTGGGGGGTTTATGACCTTGAGAGCGAGCTAGAAAAACTGAGAGGATGCCCCTGAGGACATCCTCTCAGTAACCACTTCAATGATTCAGCGGGGCTATCAATCCAGGATCTGCCGTACGATCTCATTAACCTTCTTGCCGTCAGCCCGCCCCTTTACCTTGGGCATAACGGCGCCCATAACCTTCCCAAGGTCATCTATGCCTGTAGCGCCCACCTGGGCTACAGCCCCTTCCACAATGCTCACAACCTCTTCATCTGATAGCTGCTCTGGAAGATACTCCATAAGGATCTTGATCTCCTTCTCGAGACCATCGGCGACGTCAGCGCGCCCCAAGTTGCGATATTCCTCCACTGCCTGGCGGCGCTTCTTGACCTCGGAACTGACGATCTCAATGGCTTCATTATCAGTAAGGTCACTACCCTTGTCAATGCGCCGGTTCTGTAGAGCGGCTCTGGTCAAGCGAATGGTAGTCAATCTGTCCTTATCTTTTGCTTTCATGGCAGCTTTCATGTCCTCAAGTAGTCTCGCTTCGGTGGACAACTTCATTACCCCCTATCGGTCTGACCCCAGACAACAGCCTGAACCCTTTGGCGTCTTTAAGCAGTCTCTCTAACACCATTGTTCATTAAGCTCAAATTCTTGTCAATTCGGTAGTGTCCTATTCACCGGTCAGGTTGAGGCCAACGTCGGTGTGTACCCGCAGGGTTATGACGGAAGGCAATCCTGGCAGGGCTATTACCAGTTCAACGGGGACCGCCACCACACAGTGAATCGCGGGCCGATCTATGATAACCCCTGTCTTCACCTCCTTTAAGGGAACATCCGCCTGCCCGTAGATTGTAAACTCCTCAATGGTGACCCGACCGGCGGCGATGGATCCCTGGCCTGGTTCAAGGGTTGAGGTCAGCTGGAGGTTCTCCGCCAGGTACCAGGTAAATGTGTTGAGGGCGGCATCACCATCCAGGACGATGTTACCCCTGGCCAACTCAGCTTCATCAACGCTCTTGGCAGCGGCCTTTGCCGCCATATCCACCGCCAGCCTGGTCTTGGAAACAGCCACATAGAGCCAGGCGGAACTGACAAGGCAGGCCAGAAGTGGTAGGACCATCAGGACGTAGAGGATTATACTAATGGAGCCCAGACCCCGTTGACAGGTTGAGTTGATGGCCGTCACCTGCCCTCTACCGGGATGAACTCACTGGTTGTCAGGGCCTTGGCCCTCAGATTGAGGCCGTAGGGGCGCGAGAAGAGCCGCAACCCTGGGGAGGTCTTAAATACCCGCAGTGTCCTGTAATACTCCAGGCATACCTCGATGGGACTACCAAAGGGCTGCGACGACCTGGTGCCCGTGATAGAGACTGCCTCCACAGAAATGCCCGCTGCAGACAGAGTAGCGGCAATGGCCTCCTCAACCTCGTCATCAATGCGGCCCCTTACCGCGGCATACTTGGCCCCCGTTCTCACCGCCTGAAACAACGCCTGGTACTCGTGGAAGAGGAAGAAGAGGGCCGCCAGCATTGAGATGCAGATGGCGAACACGACACTAAAGAAGGCCGCCCCAATTGCGGTCGATCCGGACTCTCCCATGGTTTCACCTCCTTCAGAAGGTAATCGTGTTGACCTTGTCAATCAGCCGGTTGAAGAGATCTGTGATTGAACCTGTCAGCATGTCTATTGACCCTAGGAGAGCGAGAACAAAGAAGGCAATCCACAGGATATTCCCCAATACGCTGCCCCTCTCGCTGCGGATTACTCCCTCTACCGGACGCAAGCAGGCGCGGACAAGTCGTGCCATCATAGTCACCTCCTTATTCTAGAACCCGGCCTCCCCCAGTGACTCCAAGAAAAGCATGACAATGGGAAAGCCAAGAATGATGAGGATTGTGAAGCTGTAGAACAGAGAGACAATCTCCATTAGAACCGCCCTTGACTGCGTAACCCGCCGGTGGGCCCGGGCGGCTTCCGTCTCAAGGGCTCGAGATACACCGCGGAGTGTCTCCTCAATATTCACGCCTCGAAGGGCGCAGTGCTCAACTGCCTGAGCAAAAGCCGCCGCCGAGGGGTGATTGAAACGGTGGGCCAACCTGCGCAGCGCCCCCTTAAACTCTGCGGTTGTGGCCACATGGCTGAGCTGGCTGCACAGCTGTTCTATCTCGCCTCTCAAGGGCCCTGTGATGATTTCGGCGCTCCTCTGAAGCCCCTGAACAACCGGTCCGGAACCAGCAGCCAGGTGAGCCGCAAGGGCATCACACAGTACCGGCAACTCCGTGAGAAGCATATTCATCTTGTGGTTATAGGCCTGTTCCAGCTGGAACCAGGGGAATAAGAAGGCCACCAGGGGCGTCATCAGGCGAAGCCCCAGACCAACCAGGGAAGAGGCGGGTGGAATGGCCAGCATAATACCGGCGGCAGCAGCGGCCAATACCCCCCTGACCACCAGCAACTGGTGGCCTGTCCTGATGCCAAAGGGATGGTTCAGTAGCGCCAGGAGCTGGGCAGCAGTGCCGTGGGTTCCCGGGGTTGATGGAAGGAGTTCCTTCTCCCCCGCAACGTCCAGTCTGGATATGGCGGTATCAACCAACCGCAGCACCAAGAGCCGACCTTCAGTGGCCCATAATCGACGGCCCCCAACCCCGGCCAACAGCTTTGAGTGGAGCCTGTTCCACGCCTTAATCTCGGGAGGTTTTCCCACTCCAAGGAGGTCAAAACACTCCCGGATCAACAGATAAGAAGCCGTGAAATTAAGCCCGAACAACAGCAAATACAGGCACATCACCATAGCGGTCACACCTTGGAAAGGGCGCTGGTTAACACGGCGCCACTGATCTGGACTAGGGCAATCACAGCTAGGATGGCCTTTCCCGCTGACGTGGTAATGTATACTGACATGATGTCTGGCCAACCAACTATCATCACAGCAGTCACTCCCAGGGTTATAGCCACCAGCACGTAGATCTGTAGCTTCTGCTGCAAGAGGGCAATGCCGCGTTCCTCTGCCAGGGAGGACTCACCATCGAGGGCAGAGACAAGATGCTCAATTCCCGCAGTAAGGTCGGTTCCCTGTTTCAGGGCTTGCGCCGCCAGATCGGCGAAGGCCCGATAGTGGCGGCTGTCAATCATGGGCTTGGTGTCCCTGAGGGCGGCGGCCAGCGACCTGTTGGCCTTGTACTGGGCCATCACCTGGCCGAGTAGTCTCTGCATTCGGGGACCCATGTATGGCGTAGCCTCGGCTATGGCCCTGGCCAGGTGCCCGTGGACCCCATAGAGACCTGATATTGACTTCAGGGCAGCCATGACCTCCAGATTTAAGTTGTGTCTATGGCGCAGGGCAAGATAGGCAAGAACCTCGAAGGGTAGTAGCGAGAGCCCTGCCGCCAGAACCAATGCCAGACCCAGGTTGTCAAGGAACATACCGCAATGGAAGCCGAGAAGAGCCAAACAACCACAGGCAGCCAGAAGGACCACATCGCGGGGGGGAAGCCCTGCTGCCACAAGCCGAGACGAAAGCCGCTCCCTGACCACTCCCAGCCTCCTTGAGCCTCGCCGACGCTGAAGGCGGCTGGCAACGGCACGCCCTATTACGTCAGCCAACAGATACAGGACAGCGCCCCACAGTACACCAACGGCAACTACCGGTATAAATCCCATCCGTTCACCCCTCCCCCTGGTACAGCAAGAGTTTGGCTTCTGTGGCCGGTGATAGACTGCCTACCTGTTCGAAGCCTGGCCCTTGCTGATTGTAGCGAAAGATTTCATTATAAGCGGGGGAACCGTCCTCTCCAAGGCAGACCTCAACCACATTTGTGACAACCCTTCGGTCCCGGTTGCGGAAGTAGCGGCAGTATATGATTATGTTAACCGTCTGCGCCAGTAACCCTCGCACCTGAAGCACTGAGACCTCTGCATGCTGCTGCACATAGATCATGGCCAACCTGGCAATGGTCTGGTCTCTGGGGCCCTCGGCATGAAGGGTTGTCATTACCGCATGCCCCGTGTTAGCTGCCTGCACCAGGGCTGGCCCCTCTCTATCCCTGACCTCGCCAACGATGATGTACTCCGGATATTCTCGCAGGGAGTTGACAAGGAGGTCGTAGACCCGGACATGCTGCGTCTCCTCGCTGGCTACGACATGTGGATGCACCAGAGAGAGTCTGAGCTCTTCCACCTGCTCAATCGTTACTACCCGGGCATCATCGGGTATCAAAGAGCCGAGAAACCGCAGCAGCGCCGTTTTTCCAGCTCCCGTCGGCCCCGCCACGATTATGTTGAGTCGCCCCTCGACACAGCGCCGAAGAAACTCTGCAACGGATTGGTCCATGGTCCCCTGACTGATGAAGAAGTTAGCCTCCACCGGGAACCTGCGGTGCTTGCGGATTGTGATCCTTGGCCCGATGAGCGAAGCCGGTGGAACCACCGCGTTTATACGACTGCCATCGGGCAACTTGGCATCGACGGTTGGGGTTCGCTCAGTTATCTCGCTTCCAGCGCTGTTGCACATCTTCTTTACCATCTGCATTAGGGCCCCTTCACTGGCGAACGAGACAGGGATCTTGTCCCTTTTGCCAGATTTCTCAACATAGATTGAAGCTGGCCCGTTGACCATGATATCGGTTACTTCGGGGTCTTTGAGATATGGGTCCAAGGGGCCATAGCCAACCAGGTCATCGGCCACCGGATAGGCTGCTTCCGAGCCAACGTCGGTTTCAGACAACCACCGGTCAAGGATGCTGACCAGGGCTGCTTTGGCGTCAATATCGAAAATACTCTGACCAAGAAGGGTAGGATGCTCTGCCAGAACATAGTTGCGAGCCCTCTCCAGGGTCTCTTCATATAGGGGATGGTCTCTGCTGGTCCCTAGCCTCTTCACCTCCCCCCTGGCCTGCTGCCCCAGCCTATCGTCCAGATCGATAAAGGCCATCGCTACCTCCCCTTTCAGCGACCAACTGGCTCCCGGGACCGATAGACCCCTGCTTGAGAATAGGGTCCAGGACCTGAGAGGACCACTGCCTGGAGCGAGCCGGGCTTGTTAGCGCCCAGACCTTACCCCTGTTGGCCGCCTGCTGAACTGATTCATCGTCGTCAAGTGAAAGAAGAATAGGGTGACCCAGGAGTTGGGCCATGGTTTCGACCCTGATGCCTCCCGACCGATGCCTGTTTAGGACGTAGAGGAAGTCCTGTGCCCCAAGGCCCAGCCGTCTGAGAACCGCGTCCAGGCGCTGAAGGTGATATATGGAACTCAGCTCCTGTATCAAGGGGCAGATGACCCTGTCTGCTACAATCAAGGGAATGATGGTTGTTGTCAGGGACAGGAAGGATGCGGTATCCACCACCGTGTAGTCGACGGCCGAACTGACCTGAATAAGGAGCTCCCTGATGCTGTCTTCAGTGGCCTGGCGCAGCCCAAGGGGGCTGTCGAGGAGGCCCGGCAGCACCCACAAAGCTTCACCGTACCGTGGCAGCGACTCTAACAACCCTTGGCCACTCTTTTCCCCTGAACCCCTAAGTCTGCGCGTGATCCGGGGAAAGACCCGGTCGGCGTCGCCAGGGAGGCTACCCACCAAATGACAATGAGCGGTAGGGTCTACGATATTGAGGTCCAGGAGGGCGACCCGGTGGCGTCGGCTCAAGGCCGCTGCCGAATTCACTGCCAGGGTGGTTGTTCCCACTCCTCCCCTGGGCGACCAGAAGACAAACACATTGCGGCTGAAGCCCATTAGCGTCCACCTCCCTGATGAGACCTAACCCCTGCCGTGGAGGCCTCGTGCTTCGGGCATATAACAAGATGCACTGTTGCGGCCTGGGAAAGGGCCAATACCAGCGACTCCACCGCCTCCTTGGGAAGAACAACAACCACTACCGCCGGTAACGGTGAGTCGGCGCCCCCTATCCTGGGCTGCGCGGTATCGGTGGATGACCCGTACCGGTTGCGGACATCAGCCACCAACAAGTATTCGGCCACAGTGCTGCTGTGAGCCAATCCAGTCAACCTACCGTCGTAGGTGGCGACCACGTCCACCCTGTCACCCACTGCCACCATCCCCCCCAGGGAGGTATCACCGGTAACAGGAACTCCGACGAGCCGCTCCCCTGCCTGCAGCGAGAGCCGGGCAGCCACCTCACGGCTAACAGTAGACTCCGGCGCCAGGTGGTTTTCCAGAAGGACTGCCCCTCGAACCAGCGGAACCCTGAGTATACTACCTTCCGGCAGAGTGCTAACCGCCCCTGGAGGCGGATCCAGGGACGTGGCCCAGCGAAAACCGGCAGGGCTCACCCGGGAGAAGGCGTCTAACCCCTGAACAGCCATGAACACCGTCTGCTGCGCTGGCTGGTAGGGCCTTGTAACACTCCAAATCGCCAGGGTGCAGCCAATGGCGCTGACCACAGCAAGCGCGAGAAGGATGATGCGTCGTTTCACCGTGTTCTTCCTCCCTCTTAAACTCCTAAATGGATAGCTCATTCGTTATACTTTAATCCCTAATTTCCATATCTTGGCAGGAATCCCTTCTTGCGTAGCCAATGTTTTCCATATAGGTTGTTTGGAGTCTATCTTCCGCTCAACATCTTAAGGGGTGAGAGATATGTCACAAGCAGGGAAGATCATCTCCTGGAGCATCGTGGCCCTCGTTGCGCTGGCGTTCTTTTCAGTCATCTGGGCCACGGCCCTGGACGGCGCCTTCTGGCGCTCGGATCCGTTGATCTGGTCCAAGGATCTGGATGACATGGATCCGGAGGAAGTCGTGAAGTGGTATCTGTTGCACCTTACAAACGGCGAAATGATTAAGTCCCTGGATGCCCTGACGGCAGAGTACAGGGAGCAGCGCGAAGAGAGTGTGAGGCGTCTGGAACCTAAACTCAATCAATACATCACTGGCTTCAGGATGATCTACTACAGTTCAAGTACTCGACCCGGAATTGACAAAGACACAGTGTTTGTTTTCTCAACTAGCGTTGACGAGACGAAGTACCTGACCGCCCCCGGTGAGGCTGAATGGTACATGGCCACAACCAGGGCAGAGGTTGTTCGGGAAAACGGAAAATGGCGCATTGCGAGTCTCGAAAAGATCGACGGGCACGAGCTAACCCACGAAGAATACGTCTATTTCGTATGGGGTGTAGGCCTGTGGAACCTCCCCTGGTATGAAGACGACCGGGCGGGTTCAGATAAAAAACCTTGAGAAAGGAGTGAAGGAGTCATGATTTTCACAGAATTCAGGGCCAGGAGGCCAGTTTTGCTAATCGCTCCTCTTCTGCTGATCCTGATAAGCCTCCTTGTCCCCGTGCCAACCCTGGCCCACTGGAGCGACGACCCTGGCAACGACCCCGGCGACACCGATGATACCATTGACCGCATCAACACGGAGCTGGGGACCATTATCACCACGCCGGACGGAACCCAGTACAGCTCGGAGGCCAGCGGTTGTAACGGTACAAACAGCAGTCAATTCATCCAACCAGGGAGCCGCGAGTACCAGCTCGCTCTGGAGCGCGGCCTGGTCGTCGAGAACAGCTACAACAACGACGGCGGCTGGGTAGTGACGGACCCCACTGCTGGCAGCGGGCGTGAAATGGTCTTCAGGTACGAAACAGACAGTAGTAGCTCAACTACAGTCGGTAGCACAGTCTGGGACCTCACCGGCACCACTATCCTTAGGAGTTGGGCCGACACCACGCCCGTCTACACTGAAGAAAGCACCGGAAAGGAAGTCGCTGCGTCACAGGTCACCTATACGCGGACAGAGAAGATTACCGAGCAAACCCTGGAATGGGAGACCACCATCACTGAGGGCGAGCGCGTCAGGGAATATGAGCTACGCGAATACCGCTGGGTTGGCCGCACACCTCAGGTGACATACACTTCAAACTACCGATTGAAGTACGCTGACATCTATAAACTCGGCGACGAAGAGTATGTCGACCACTATGAAACGGTTCAAAAGAGGCGTGTAAGCGGTTATGACATGGTGACGCACCAGCGTCTTCTAGGCTATGATGAGGTCTGGAAGGACGTCGTTACCGGGTATAACACCTACCAAGAGAGCTATGTAGCTCGCTACGACCTGGTGGCTCAGTACGATACCCACCAGGAGCGCTACCTCAAAGACTACAGGCTCGTGGAGAAGCGCGTCTTCAGCCACTACGAAAGCGAGCCCAACTATGACTGGCGTCAGGAGCGCTTCATCAAGGACTACAGGCTGGTGACAACTACTGAGCGCTATGTGAAGTACTACCGCGACGTCTATGAGACAGAGTACTATTACGAGTACGGGTACGATCTGGACCTGGGCTTTACACGCGTCAGAAAGAGCAGACAGGTCTATGCCGGCCGCGAACCCGTGTACGGCTACCGGACCATCACCAACATGGAGCCTGTCTACGGATACCGCTGGGAGAAGTACATCTCCGGTTACAGCACTGTAGCCGTCTATGAGACGGTACGCGAATTGGAGCCAATCTACGGCTATCGCTGGGTCAGGGAGTTCGCTGGCTACAAGCGTGAACCGGTCTACGCCTACCGGACGGTCAGCGAGCCCATCTATCAGCGCCAGCTGGTACAGGAGCCTATCTACGAGACCTACACGGTACAGGAGCCTATCTACGAATACTACACAGAGCAAGAGCCGGTCTACGCTACCCGCGAGACCCGCACGCTGATCAACAGTTACCTGGTAGCACGGGAATTCACCGGCGGCAGCACAGACACCAGTTACAGGACGGCTTCCAACGTAACACAGGAGACCGTATTGGTTGCGGAGTACGACGATGTAACGACCCGGACCGAGCAGCATGAAGAGATCCTGGTCAGCGCAGTGGACGTTCCCCCCAAGTACAGCCTGACCGAGGAGACAGCCTACATCGAAGGCGACGTCCAGAGCTCAATCCTGAGCCAACGGACCGAAGAAGAGAAACGCAATCTTAGAGCAAGCACCGATACGGTACGCTACGCAGATGACGAAAGCGTCGAGAAATGGGTCGAGAACTGGCACCGCTACACCGAGACCACCATCTTCTGGAAGACGAAGGAGGTCACAACAGAGACCTTTGATCTCTACGAAACCACAATTACAACCTACCAGTACCAGCAGCCCGTGTACCAGCAGATCACGCGCTATTGGGTCACGACCTACGCTAACGGAGACCAGGAGAAGGAGCAGCTAAGCCAGGTGACAATGACCACGCCCCATCACTGGAAGCGCTGGACAGATACTGATAGCAGCACGGCCTACCTCGGCCAGCAGACAGACACCTTTGACGGACCACCGCAAGCACATAGTGACAGGGATCTCGCCAGCGAGGAATTCATTGAGGTAACAGGTGTTCTTCCCCCCAGCGCCAAGCGGGGTGAGGAGATCACCCTGACAGCCGACACATCACCCAACACTGAAACAGTGCAAGCCTTCTTCCCCAACGGCGATTGCGTCTGGCTAGCCAGAACGGCGCCCGGGCAATTTGAAGCGCCCTACACCGTGGCAAGCGGTCTCACCGATGGGCTGCAACAGGTCACCTTCTGGGGCTACAAAGGCAGCATTACCGACCAGGATCAGCAGTACCTGCTAGTGGATGGCTCAGCCCAGATCCACTACCTGATGGTGAACCTGATCAACTGAGAGCAAGGTCAGCAGCCTGCTCTATAAGAGCCACCTTCTCGGCCCGGGCCATCTTCTTGATCTCCGCCTCCCGCTTCCGGGCCGATGTCCTGTCGGTATGCTCCTCATAGTAGACAAGGGTCACGGGCCGGCGCCCGCGGGTGTACTTGGCCCCCGTGCCCTGGCTATGGGCTTCTACCCTGGCCTCCAGGTCACTGGTCCACCCGGTGTAGAGAGTACCATCTGAGCACCTGAGAATGTATATGTAGGCCAAGGGTCACCTCCGATGGGATCTGGGTCCACGACCTGGCTGAAACAGCTCTGCTTGCGCGAAGAGGGCGGGCGCTCCACCGGTATGGATGAAGCAGACCGGTTCACCCCTGGGGATACGGCCGTCTTCCACTAACCGGCGCAAGCCCCCCAGGGTCTTGCTGGTATAGACGTTTTCAACGAAAATGCCCTCGTGGCTGGCAAGGTCGTAGGCAGCTTGAAGCGAGGCCGCCGTCGGTTTACCGTAACCGTCTCCCAGAAAATCACCGTCGACAATCATTACCTCATCAATGGCGCACCCTGGTTCCACCCCTACCAGGTCAGAGATCCTGCCGAACATCGCCTTAAGGAGGGCCCTCAGGTGTCCCTCCTCGTACTCAACGCTGATGACATGGACCTGAAAGGGAGCGTCCAGGAGGGTAGTGCCAAAGAGGAACCCGGCGGCCGTCGGCCCCATGGCCCCCACTATCACCACATGACGAAGATCAATGGAAAGCCCTTCCGCCTGCTGATGCAGCTCCTGGGCGGCGTTGGCATATCCCAACGCCCCCAGGGGTTGATCTCCTATAATATAGGGCTGGCGGCCCTGCCTCCTGAGTTCGTCGGCCAGCGTTTCCACACGGCGAGATCGTTGCTCCTCATCCACAGGACCTATGAACAGCGATTTCGCTCCAGCCAGGTGGTTGAGGAGCATATTGCCCTGGTAAAGACCTGGCTCTTTCTCGTTATGGACCAGGATACACTCCAGGCCTAGCTTGGCGGCGGCTGCCGCCGTTAACCGGCACTGATTGGACTGCAGCATCCCGGCGGCCAGCACCAGGTCTGCCCCCTGGTGGAGGGCCTCACCCAACCAAAACTCCAGGTTGCGGAGCTTGTTGCCCCCCATACCCAGGGCCATAACATCATCCCGTTTTATGTAAACCTGGTCATGGCCAATCAGCTGGCCATACCTGGGGAGGTGCTGGAGAAGGGTTGGCAGGTTGGCAAGGGGAACCCGGGGAAACCGTGAAAGCGGCATTAACCCGGAGGCCACTGCATGTCCCTTCCCCCCAGGACATGGAAATGCAGGTGTCCTACGGTCTGGCCGCCCTGTTCCCCGCAGTTGTTGACTACACGAAATCCATCAGCCACCAGGCCCTGGTCCTTTACCACTTCATTTATTGCCACAATTAACTTGCTGGCCAGTCCAGCATCGCCAAGCTCAGTGATGTCTGCGATGTGCTTCTTCGGAATCACCAGGACATGGGTTGGCGCCACCGGCTGAACATCCCTGAAGGCCAGTACCTCACCGTCTTCATAGACCCTCTCAGAGGGAATGTCTCCCGCCACAATCTTACAGAAGATACAGTCAGTCAATCTCTTCACCACCTCTCTGAATGAACAGGACTACCCCCGACAACCGTCAGGAGTGCCTCTGCCCCGGGGATCTCCTCCTCAGGACATCTCATAATATCTCTATCCAGCAGAATGAAATCCGCCAACATACCTGGGCTCAGCATCCCGCGCCGGCCCTCATCTCCACCAGCAAAGGCCGCCCCAACAGTGTAACCGAAGACAGCCTCCTCCCTGGTCAGGCGCTGATCAGGATACCAGGGTTCGGAATCTGGTTCATCCTCTCGCTTTCGACTGACCGCCGCGTAAATTCCCTTAAGGGGGCCAATGCTCTCAACGGGAGCGTCGGAGCCAAAGGCCACACTGACGCCCTCTGTCAGGAAGTTCTTGAAGGCATAGGCCCAGGAACCACGGCGCTCCCCCCAATGGCGATCAACGATGTAGCGGTCGGAGGTGGCGTGGAGTGGTTGTACCGACGCTATCACCCCTAGCTCAGCAAAACGCTTGAGATCCGCCGGCCTTACACACTGGGCGTGCTCTATGCGGTGACGGAGGTCACCGGGATTGAGCCCGGCCTCCCCCATGGCAAAGTCGATGGCCGTCAGCACCTCACTGTTGGACCGATCTCCAATGGCATGGGCGGCCACCGGCATCCCCGCCTTCGCAGCTTTAGCTATCACTTCCTTGAGATCATCAAGGGCCATCACTGGAATGCCGGCGTAGTCACCATCACCCTCATAGGGCTCATACATGTAAGCGGTCTGGGAGCCAAGGGCGCCATCGGCAAAGAGCTTCAAGGGACCTATCCTCAGGTACTGACTGCCAAAACCCCAGGTAAGTCCGAGATCAATCGCGGAGTCAAGGTCCGCGGCTGGGATCAGCGCGTTTACCCTGAGGATCATCTCGTCATCGTTATCCATGGCCTGTAGGGCCCTCATTGTTGACGCCCCCTCGCAGGTATGAACCCCGGTGAGGCCCAGCTTGACCGCTACCCTCATCCCCTGTCGGAGAATGTCTCGATCTTCGTCCAGGCCGCGGTCGGGTATGAAGCGCCAGACAAGGCCCTGGGCGGTCTCCTGAAGGATACCCGTGGGCCTGCCATCAGCATCACGCAGCAGCCTGCCGCCATCGGGATCTGCGGTTGCCTTGTTAACACCTGCCAACTCCAGGGCCCTTGAGTTAACCCAGAGACTGTGCCCATCCTTGCTTGAAAGGGCCACAGGGTTGTCAGGGGCCGCCGAGTCCAAGTGCCGCCGTGTAGGGAACCCTCCCGCGCCCCAGATGTTCTTATTCCAGCCGCCACCAACAATCCACTGATCGTGTCCCCTCTGTCTCTCTGCAAACTCCCTTACGATCTTTAATGCGTCCTGAAGGGTTGGGACTCCCTCAAGGTCGACACTGACCATGCGCTTCGACCACTCGAGAAAATGAGTGTGGGCATCAATAAGGCCTGGTAGCAGACAATTACCTTCCGCATCCCACTCCTCCAGGTTGGTCCTGCCCCGCAGCGCTGCCCTGGCTTCAACCTCCGCTCCTACGACCGCTATCCGGTCTCCGATCACCGCCAAGGCGCTTGCAACCGGGGCCTTGGCATCCATTGTATAGATCCGGGCGTTCTTCACCAACAGGGATTTCTCAATCATGAGCCCTTTATGAGCTGCCAAGTCCTCCACTCCCCTTCTCCCCAGCGGCTACTTCTCTGCATCGGCTACTTCGCTCTTATAGACTGTTCTAGTCCTTACTAGACCTCTTTGACTCTCACCATTGTTTTCCTTCATGGGAAGAACTGAACAGGTGACAAGCAGGGCCTTTGCTAATAAAATCGCCTTGCATGGAGTGTTTACAATTTTGTTACACAACAGGCTTTGAGGTTTTCGGACCTTCCCCAAACGGAGGTGGCGGCTTATGACACTCACGCGGAGAAGGCTTAATTTCAAGAATGGAATTCAAGCCAAGAAAGTGATTACCAGTTTCTTTCTTATTATTGTCCTGTTAGCAGGGGTCATTACTCCAATAGCTGGCTCACCACTGCCGGCGGCTGCAGGCGATGAGAACACAGAATCTGCGGCCCCTGGCCCTTCAACCAGTGGTGGCCAACTTCTACTGACGGAAAAGGAAGAAGAGTTGTGGCATGGTTTCTTAAACCAGTTTGACGACACCTTCTGGCTAACGGCAACAGGCCAAAGCCGAGAACTATTGGGAACGGTTAGCGCCCTGATGGGACTGGAATTCTCACCGGTAGTCCTTACATCCTTCATGTCCTTTAACCAACTTCGGCTGGGCTCCGAGGCCCTTAATGGCATCCTGGCGGCCATGAAGGCAAAACCTGCAAAAGACGCCGACGGCAATGATTCTGAGGCACCAGCAACGGTAGTGGCGATTGCAGAGGGTGTAAAGGAAGCCATCAGGCCAGCCCCAAACAAGGACGGCGCCACCAATGGCTCGGTGGTTGACCCCACCATACCTGCCCTGGAGAGGGCGTTAAAGACAGGAGCTCTCAAGGGCCGTACCATCGTAATTGACCCCGGACACGGCGGCAGCAACCCTGGGGCCATTGGCAGAAACGGGACCAGGGAGTCTGAGCACAATCTCGCCATCTCCTTGAAGCTTGCTGAACTTTTGCGCGAGGCAGGGGCCAAGGTCGTCATGACTCGATCCACTGATGTGGATGTGGCCATCGAGGGGAAGAGCTGGATTGGGCAGCTAGAGGCGAGAACAATCATCGCCAATAGCAGTGGGGCTGATCTCTTCATCAGTGTTCACGCCAACACCCATAGCGACCTGAATATAAAGGGCACGATTACCTTCTTCATGCCAAAGACAGCGGAAGACGCTAAGGTGGCCCAAGCAGTACAGACTCAGACATCGGCCATGCTCAACGCAAGAGACATCGGTATCAAGAAGGCAACATACTACGTGTTACGCAATACACGAATGACATCTATCCTGGTAGAGGTGGGTTTCATCTCAAATGCTGAGGAAGAGGCCCTACTTGCAAAGGACTGGTACAGGACCAAGGCTGCCCAGGGCATCTTCTCAGGCATTGTCGATTACTACAGCCAAAGATAAGAGAATGGCATCTGCGTCTCAGAGTGAAAGCGGGAGCAGTCCCGCAACCTCGATTCCAGCCGGTGTTACACTGCAGCGGAAGGCGTGGGCGGCAACCCCGCGCCCCGTTGCCCGGCGCAGGGCATGACCGAAATTTGGATCCATGGCGTCATTCGGTTCAAAGGACACGGCATCGTTCCGCTGCACAAAGAAGACAACCGATGCCCTGTATCCCTGCCCGACGGCGACGGCCAGCTCCTCAAGGTGGCGGGCCCCACGTTCTGTGGGGGCATCGGGGAACCTGGCCACACCCTCCTGCACAAGGGTAACCGACTTGACCTCAATCAGGTGCCCATCTTCCTTCCCAGTGGGAGACAGAAAGAAATCGATTCTCGAGGCCCCGTAGGTATACTCCGGCTTTACATAATCAAAGGAGCCCCACAGGTGGCCATAGTCTCTTTGATAACTGCCCTCTTCAAGTATGCGCTTCATCATCTGGTTGGGAACCCTGGAGTCAATGGAAACGATCAAACCCTCTCCATCGGTATCCCTGGGGGAGATGTCCCCGTGAGAGACCATGAGGAGGTCAAAGTTGGTCTTGCGGTGCGGCGCGAACTGTTCCGACAAGTAAACCCGCCTACCGGGCTGCAGCAGTTCCTCCATCCGCCCGGAATTGGGAATGTAGGCCGCCTGTTCCTTGCCGTCTACTCTAACCCTGGCCGAAAAGCGGCTTGTCCGCTTCACAAACTCCGCCTCAATCAAATCCTGGTCAAATACAATAATCGCGGCTCAACTCCCAGCATCGATCCGATGGTGTTCTCTACTCGTAGGTTGTCTTTGAGCGGCCCTTGTCTTCAAACCGTTCAACAGCCAGATCTAGCAACCTGCTGATTAACTCTGTGTATCCCACTCCCGATGCCTCCCACAGCTTGGGGTACATGCTGATCTTCGTAAAGCCTGGAATTGTGTTGATCTCGTTTAAGACAACTCGATCTTCATCTTCGACATAGAAGAAGTCAATCCGGGCCATGCCTGCGCAGTCAACGGCCTTGAAGGCCCTGACGGAGAGTTCTTGAACCCGACTGATAACAGTCTGAGGCAGCGGCGCCGGTATTACGAGGTCTGATGTGTCGTCAACGTACTTGGCATTGTAGTCATAAAACTCATTGCTGGGAATGATCTCCCCTGGTACGGAAGCCCTGGGATTGTCGTTCCCCAGGACGCTGCACTCAATCTCGCGCCCCTTGATGAACTCCTCCACAAGGATCTTCCGATCGTACTGAGCCGCCAGGTCGAAGGCCCTGGTCAACTCATCCCGGTCCTTGGCCTTACTAATGCCCACGCTGGAGCCGAGATTGACGGGCTTCACAAAACAGGGATACCCAAATCGCTCCTCTATCTCGTCCAGCACCTGCTGGGGCTGGGCCTCCCAGCCCTTACGCAGCACCGCCTGGAAGTCCCCCAGCGGCAGGCCGTCGGCGAGAAATACCTTCTTCATTAATTCCTTATCCATTCCAACGGATGATGCAGCCACCCCTGCCCCAACGTAGGGCAGTCCGGCCAACTCCAGCAATCCCTGGACCGTCCCGTCCTCACCGTAAGGCCCATGGAGAACGGGAAACACTATATCAATGGGGCTCCCATCCTCAGATTTCAGGGCCGCCAGATCCCCTGTTTCACCTGTCTGGGCCACTATTGCCTCTCCAGTCCCGGGAACACCGGCAATCAGGGCCGCAACACCCTCATCTCCTCGCAGCTGTCCTCTTTCAAAGACTGCTCCAGGGTCAGCGATCTCCAGCCAATCACCGTCCTTGGCAATGCCGATCATGACTGGCTCAAACCGGTCCTTGTCAAGGGCTTGGAATACGGAGCGGGCCGACATCACAGAGACCTCATGCTCCCCCGACCGCCCCCCAAAGATAATGGCAACCCTCTTCTTCCTTGTCACAGAAGCGCCCCCTTAGTATCCATTGTTCCAACTGCTGTAGCCTTTATCTCCCCTACTGAAGTGTATTCTTCTGGCCCGCCTTTATCCCCTCTGCCAGAGGACCCAGGTCCAGTGTTCCTTTGAGCCCGTCATCCTCACGGAGAACCGCTTGGATCCTGGCGCGAACCAGCTCATTGCGGAGGTCTTCGGGCCCCTCAAAGTAAACCCGGATGTAGTTGTCGGTAAGTCCGTCAAGGAGCGCTGGTCGGCCACGGCTGCCCTCCGCACAGGTTTCAACCAGGATGTCCATGGTCTTGCCCACAAAACCCCTGTAGAAGTTGGTCTTCAGGCCCTCAGCCAACTGGGATAGCTCCTCGCCCCTCTGCCGCTTAACAGCGCCGGGCACCTTGCCCTTGAACTTGGCTGCTGGAGTGCCCTTTCGAGGAGAATAGCGGAAGATGTGCATCCGGGCAAAGCCGGACTGTTCCGCAACCTCGAGGGTACTCTTGAAGTCTTCGTCCCTTTCACCAGGAAACCCCACCAGCGCGTCGGTTGTGATGGCAATCTCCGGAACGGCCTCCTTAACCGCGCTGACCAGGTCAAGGTAGTCTTGGGCGGAGTAGGGCCGTCTCATTCGATTCAGGATACGTTCACTGCCGCTCTGCAGTGGAATGTGGAGATGTCGGCAGACCTTTGGCCATCCGGCGATGGTCTCAATCAGGTCATCACTGACCTCGGTGGGCTCAATGGAACTGACGCGTATGCGCTCCAGGCCGTCAAGGTGATGCATCTCCCGGATGAGCTCGGGAAGCTTGTGGGTGCCGTCAATGTCGGTGCCGTAGGCCCCCAAGTGGATCCCGGCGAGGACCACTTCCCTGAAGCCCTCCTTCTCAACAAGAACCTTCAGCTCCCGAAGGACCTCATTCAGTGGTCTGCTTCGGACAGGCCCGCGGGCATAGGGAATAATGCAGTAGGTGCAAAACTGGTTACAGCCCTCCTGGATCTTGACGGTTACCCTTGTGCGGCCACCAAAATCATGAATCATGGGCATCGGTTCAAAGGGAGCGTCCTCATCAGCCCCCTTTCCCCGCAGTGCCGATACATCCACAAGGGGCCACTCCTGCGAGTCCATGGCCTTCTCCACCAGGTCTACCACCCGGCGGCGATTGCTGGTGCCGGTGATGACGGCCACGCCGTCTATCCGCGCCACCTCCTCGGCGAACACCTGGGAATAGCAGCCGGTAACGACAACAACTGACCCAGGGTTGTCCCTAACCGCCCTGCGAATCATCTGCCTGGACTTGCGAGCCCCGCTCCCCGTAACCGTGCAGGTATTGATGATGGCAACATCGGGGGCATCCTCAAAGCGAGAGATCCTGTACCCTCGCTGGCGGAAGCTCTCCAGGATCCCCTGGGTATCATATTGATTGACCTTGCATCCCAGGGTAAAGGCGCCAACCGTCGGCTCCTCGCCTGCCTCTTCGGGGCGCTTCACAGTGAACCTCCTCCGCGACTCATCCTGCCACTCAGGGCTGATAGACAGCCAATGCTGTCTCGCCCCCAGCCGTCTCTACTTCCTGTAGGCTGTAAGCTGAACCCACCTTTCCTTTTGGTTCGTTTCAATGATTTCAAAGCCCTCTTCTTCAAGGGCGGATTGTACCTCCGCCGCCTTGAAGTCAATTATTCCAGAACTCACGAACAGGCCCCCTGGCTTCAAGCTGGCCGCGGCAACCGCCGCTATCTCGGCAATCACCGGCGCCAGGATGTTGGCGACAACCAGGTCAAACTGGACATTGTGGCTGCCCAGGAACTCCTCGGCGTCAGCCAGGACCAGGTCTATCCCCGACTCCGTGCCGTTCAACCGGGCATTCTCTGCCGCCGAGGCAATCGCCTCCTGGTCGTTGTCACAGGCGAGCACCCGCGCCGAGCCCAGCTTCAGACAGGCGATAGCAAGGATGCCAGAGCCTGTACCAGCGTCAGCGCAGACGAAGCCGGGGCCAACCAGCCGTTCCAACGCCTCCAGGCACAGAGCGGTAGTGGGATGGGTCCCGGTGCCAAAGGCAAGGCCCGGACTGATCTTGATCACCACATCGCCTGGCGCCTCTTCATATTCTTCCCACACCGGACTGACAACAAGTCGCTGACCCAACCGCTGCCAATGAAAATGTTCCTGCCAGGCCGTCTCCCAGTTGGTATCGGGGAGATCCTGGACCCAGACAAGGCCGCGGCCAACTGAAATACCGTAACCGGTCAGGGAGTCAATGAAGCCCCTGGCCTCGTCGGCCAACTGTTGAGCATCACGGCCAGCGCAATAGCCTCGCAACAGGGATTCGTCCCTCCAGACAGCGGGAGCCCTTGACAAAATCCTATCCATCAAGGCGCGCCTGGCGGCAGTGTCGCTGTCTTCAATCTCAACGCCATTGGAAAAGCGCTCAAAGAAGAAGTTGGCTACCGCATCGGTAGCCTCCTTAGAAGTAAGGGCGCAGATCGCCCTGAGATTGCCTTTACCCATACCCTCGCACCAGCCCCTACCTGGTCTGGACAGTGGACCCAAATCGACAGCACCAGCCTACTCTGCCCCTACTTGGCGCTACTTTGAAAAGGCATCTTTTACCCTTTGAAAGAAGCCCTTGCCCTCCTGGTCAACGGGTTCGCCGCCTATCTCTGCCAATTCGTTGAGGAGTTCCTCCTCACGCTCCGAGAGCTGCGAAGGGATGCGAACAATGACCTCAACAACCAGATCCCCTCGTCCGCCGCCACGGAGCCGCGGGATACCCTTCCCGCGCAGCCGAAACTCGGTACCGCTCTGGGTTCCAGCAGGTATACGCAGGTTGGTTTCATCTCCATCAATTGTTGGGATGTTGACCTCGGCCCCCAATGCCAGCTGGGGATAGGTTACGCCCTTCTTGTAGTGCAGGTTTGCGCCATCCCGCTGGAAGAACCTGTGGGGCTCAACATGAACCACAACATACAGATCACCCGGGGGAGCCCCTGCATCTCCAGCCTCACCCTCCCCGGTTAGCCGCAAACGAGAACCGCTCTCGATTCCCGCCGGTATCTTAACATCGATCTTCCGGGTCTTCTTCACTCGCCCGCTGCCCCGGCAATCTCGGCACGGGGTCATGGCAATCTTGCCCTCGCCGTCACAGTAGTCGCAAGGGCGAACACTAACAAAGTTGCCAAAAGGGGTTCGCTGGGAGACGCGCACCTGGCCGGCTCCGTTACACTGTGGGCAGGTCTCTAGCTTGGTTCCAGGCTTGGCTCCGGTGCCGTCACAGATGGGACACCTCTCCACCCTTGGTATCTCAATCTCCTTGGTGGCGCCAAAGGCCGCCTCCTCAAAGGCTATCCGCAGGTCATAGCGGAGGTCCGCGCCCCGGTTGGCCCTCCTGCGGGTCTGGCCGCCCATTCCACCTCCGAAGAACATGTCAAATATGTCATTAAGGCCACCGAACTCCCCGAACCCTTCGCCGGTAAACCCACCGGCGCCAAAACCCTCACCCTTGACTCCCGCATGGCCAAACCGATCATAGCGAGCCCGCTTCTCATCGTCTCGAAGGATCTCGTAGGCCTCTGCAACCTCCTTGAACCTCTCCTCAGCCTCTGGATCATCGGGGTTCTTGTCGGGGTGGTATCTGATGGCCAGCTTTCTGAAGGCCTTCTTTATCTCATCCTGGCTGGCGCTGCGTCCGACACCAAGGACCTCGTAGTAGTCCCGCTTAGACATGGCAAAATCCCTTCTCTATTACAGGTCTGTGACACCGTGTTCCCTCAGGGTCTTCTGGATTTCCTCATCCCGCTTCTTAATGATTGTGTCGATACGCAGGATGGCAACGGCTATCTCACCGGCGGCCTTCAGGGCGTAGGTCTTGACTATTGTCGGGTCAATAACCCCAAGCTCCATCATATCAGTAACCTGACCGGTGTCACAATCCACCGCCAGCGAAGCGCTCCCGGCCTTGCTCTGGGCGGCGATGACCTCGCCTACCTTCTCCAGGGGGTTGAAGCCAGCGTTCTGGACAATCTGGGATAGGGGCTTCTTCAAGGCCTCAATGACACAATCAAGGCCGTAGGCCTCCATCCCGCTGGTATTCTCGCGCAGTCTCTGAACAGACCGGGATGCGTGGAGTTCAACTGATCCCCCACCCGGCACAACACCGCCCCTGATGGCAGCCTGTACGGCTCCGGCGGCATCCTTGGCAATCCTCTCACGCTCGTCAACAACCTCTTCCGTTGAGGCGCCGACCAGGACTGTGGCCATGGGTTTCCCATCGCCTCCCAGGATGCGCGTGTGCTCAAGCCGTTCATCGTTAAACACCCGCTCTGCCCTGCCAAGACAGGCGGCAATGTCACCAGGAGACTTCTTCAGGCCGGTACGCTTGATGGTGCGCGCCCCGGTATGCTCGGCGGCCTGCCTCAACTCCTTTGAAGAAACCCGCTTCAGAACCATCACCCCGGCATCGGTTAGAAACTCCTCAGCGGCATCGTCCACACCGCGATCAACAATAACAACATTAACCCCTATGTCAATCAGTTTCTGTAGGTTTGACTTGAACTCTTGCTGGAGCTCCAGGTAACGGGCAAAACCAGATTCGGTGGACAGGGCCTCGTCCTCAAGCTCCTCTGGTTCCAGGGCATCATCAACAATGAGCGCTCTGACCCCTTTAACCTCCTTGGGCATCTGGTCATTCATGGGTTCTTTATCGACCACAGTGCCCATGAAGACTTCATTATCGGCACCCTCTTCGGCTGTAACCGCGTCGGCCAGTTTAAAGGAGGGGTCAAGAAGCTTTGCCGGGTCCAAAAGGGCTGCCGCCTTGACCACCAACTCGGCGATGTCGTCGTGGTCTCTTCCTGCTACAAGGGCCACCCTCTTGAGCGCCGGCTCATCCATCTCGGAAAGAGAGCTGGATACCGCCTCAATGGATCTAACCGCCTCGCCGATGCCAAGCTTGACGCCGGCAATGATCTTGGCTATGGGCACTCCCTTAATGGCCTGGTTAACCCCCTCCGTCAGGAGGCTGCCTGCGATAATGGTGGCGGTTGTGGTGCCATCTCCCACCTCTTCTTCCTGGGCTCTGGCAGTATTAATCACCATTCGCGCCGCTGGATGGTTGACATCCATTCTCGTGAGAATTGTGATGCCGTCGTTTGTGATCACCACATCGCCAAACCTGTCAACGAGCATCGTGTCAAGGCCCTTGGAACCAATTGTGCCCTCCACCGCTGACGCGATGGCGCGTACGGCGTTGGCGTTGGTCAATAAGGCCGCAAGGCGCTCGTCAACCTCAGTCTCGCTGGCAACTTGCTTAACTGTCATCCTGTTCCTCCTTGGTCTCTTCATTGCACCAAGATACCGGCAAGGTTAGCTGCCGGCACCGGTGATTCTGTCTGCCGGGGGCACCCCTGACATCAGCTTCCTGAGGCCAAGCTCTCCGACAGGTATTGGGTAACATATCTTATGACCGTGAGCACCTTGGCGTAATGCATCCGCCTGGGACCCATAATCCCGATGCGGCCCACTACCTCTCCGCCAATGGAATAGGTTGCTGTCACCAGGCTACAGTCATGCATCTCTTCGTGGCCCAATTCGTCGCCAATAGTAATGACCAGGTCCTGGTCTTGGGAGGCCTGATTGACCAGTTTGTAGATTATCCTCTGATCCTCAAGCGCGGTGAGCAGGGCCTCAAGTTTTGCCACATCCCGGAACTCCGGCTGCTTCAAGAAGTTGGTTGTCCCTCCCACCAACACCTGTTCGCCATCGCTTGGAGCCAGTGACCGCAGCACGAAGTCAAGTATTCCGTCGGTTGCCCCCCGATAGGAGGCCAGGTCGCGATCAACGGAACTCAGGGTCCCGCGGCCTATCCGTTCCAGGGTCAAACCCTCGAGGTGGTCGCTGAGGACTGCGGAGATGAAGTTGAGCTCATCCTTTCCCAGCTCACCAGGGAGATCAATGGTTCTGTGCTCCACCAACCCCTGATCGGTGACGAGAACGGCTAGGGCCTTCCGGCCGTCAAGGGGAAGCAACTGGATGTACCTGAAGACCGCGTCCAGCATCTGGGGGGCTACCGCGAGGGCGGCCTGCTGTGTCAACTGGGCCATAACCTGCAGCGTCTTGTTCATCAGGGAACCGATGTCCTTGGCCCTGCCCAGCTCGGCCTGGAGCTGACTCACCTCACCATCAGAAAGGTTAGGCAGCTCAAGTGCCTCTTCAACATAGAAACGATAACCCTTGTCTGACGGAATCCGGCCAGCGGAGGTATGGGGCTGCTCAAGATAGCCATAGTCCTCCAAATCAGCCATCTCATTGCGGATTGTTGCTGGGCTGACTCCCAGGCTGTACTTGCGAGCAAGGGTCCGCGAACCAACGGGCTGCGCGTTGTCGATGTAATCCCGAACGATGGCGCTCAAGACCCTCTTCTTGCGTTCGTCAAGTGTCACGGAAACCACACCTCCAAATGAGCAGTGGCCCATCACCAAACAGCCAAGCATCAAGCCCGACTTTAGCACTCTCCACTACCGAGTGCTAACCACTATTTAGAAGATACCACCTGCGGAGGAAGGTTGTCAAGAAACCCCTCAAGGGAAGGGCTACTGCCCCTTAATAGGCAATACCACCTCAACGGTGTGGCCGGCAATGTAAACTCGATAGTGATAGGGGGAGGGGGCTTCCACTCTGAAGGCCTGAGGTTCCCAGTCGAAACCCATCATGATGTAAAGGGCCTCTTCAGCCGCGGTAATGGCCATAGACATGAGTATTAGAATGATGACGGTGGCGCAGAGGCACCTTGTGAACAACATCATCTTGAGAAGAACATCATCTGGTTAGCGCTCCTTCAAATTCTCTTCAATGTAGATTGCCAGCACATGGGCGAGAGCCCTGGCAGTAGCATCGAGCTCAGGCAGATCATTGTCCACCCCACCGATCTCAAACAACAGCGCTCCCTTCATCAGATGCTGATTGTAGCGGCCCGGTTTCGGCAGGATCCCCCTTGACAGGCCAGGATATAGTCTGTCCATTATCGCCGTCAAATCATAGGCACACTGCAGGTTCTCCTTCCAGGCAGGGTGGGGCAGTTGCTGATCCTGCCCCAAAACGATCATCACCCGCGCGTAATCAGTGCCAGCGATGGTCACGGTGCTCTGGTCCCAACGGGCAGCATCCCTGTGGAGATCCAACAGGAGCTGAATGGAGGGGTAGCGGGAAATCATCTCCTCCGCCGTCTTGAGGCTCTCAATGTAAGCCCCCACCCGGCCGTTCCGGTCGTGCATCACCGATGAGGTAACGACCTTAAGGCCGTAGTCCTGGGCAAGGTGGCCCGCCAGCAGTTCGCCGACCATCACAACCGTAGACTCCAGGTCTTCCGTAAAGGCCTCCCCTGGTTGTCGCCGGTCCGGGTTGGGCAAGAGTGGGATGAAGGATTCCTTAGCATGGGTGTGATAAATGCCAATCAGGGGACCCGAAGAACCAGAGCTGCCCTGATCAGCGCTGCCACCGGCTCCCGGCGTTCCACCCCCGTCCCCCGAAGCGCCCTGGCCCCCTGACCCCTGCCCGGCGCTGGGGCCGGATTCCCCCCACTGGTGCCAGGTGGTTTGTCCCAAATCAGCGCTGCTTGCAACGGCAGTGGCATAATCAACCGTCTCCAGCATTGGGATCTGTGAGGCCAGGTAACTGGCGGGGTCGGCAATCCTGACACTGAAGAGTAGTTCGAGCAGCCAGTCGAGGATGCTGCCGGGCTGTCTGTCCCCAACTGCATCTGATGTGTAGTAGCGCAGGGTCGGCACGGCGCTGTTCAACATCTGTTTCAGCATGTCCTTATTGCCCAGCAGGAAGCCCAGGTTGCGCTCAGCCCACAGGAGCGCGGTTTGAAAGAGACCTGCCCTATCGTCAAGGGCAGGGGGGGGCTGACCGGGTTGGCTGTGGGAAAACACAGGTAGCGCCTCTTCCGCCGGGGCCGCAGGGTAGTAGATCATGGATTTGTCCATCATTAAGACAAACACCACAGCCAGCAGCACCACATAGGCAGCAACAGCATCCAGGCCTGATGACCCTTTGTGAGAAGAACGCCTTTGAGATGATCCAGTCCTGGATGATCTCGTCTGGGACTTTGTGACCCGAAACCTGCTAATGATGGGTCTCCGGCGGCGGGAACGGTGTCCCTCGCCCCCGCCCCCTGCTGTCTTTTGGCCGGTATTTGTCTGCTTTGCATGCTCCTCTGGCGTCTTCACACCCATCGGTCCACCCCTTGATATCCATGGAATCTGGAATCCCCTAAATATATATGGGTGTCTGCAGCGGTTTATTATCCAAATGAAGTAGGGCAGCTGAGTTGGCTGCCCTATTCCCTACTATTTATATTACCTGCATTCCAGGTTGAAACCTGGGCTCTCTTTGCCCGGGCTCCTCCCTACCTGAGCTCGGTCGGGACAACTGCATCTATGAGGCCGATTACCGCCGATGCCAGCAGGGCGCCGATTATCGAGATCTGCATTGCGGGAACGACAAACTGGGCGGAGAAGATGACAACAGCCGAGGTCAGGAAGCCTACCAACCCACGGCTCTGGGGCGACACCTTCTCACCTAACACTGTCTCAACGATGAAGCCAAGGACAGCAATGACAACCGCCGCGATGAGAGCATTGATGAATCCCGCAATCTCAACGCCAGGCAGTAAGAAACCCACAAATAGCAGTACAAGAGCGGAGATGACAAACCGTACCACCAAGCCTAGCACTAGTTTCACCCCCCTAATCTGGCTTGAGTCAGTTTTAAATCTGCAGTGCTAGAATTTCCTCAAGGTAACGAGATTATACCAGCCACCCCACGCCCTGCAGCAGACACCGGCCTGTGACCCTTCATTAAACTTGCTTTTTGGAAATCAGCGTGTTACAATACGGAAGGTTAACGACAGAAACCGCAAAACTGCCGCATTTCAGGCAGATCAAGGGGGTGAGTTGAGTGGCCAACACGAAGTCTGCAGAGAAGAGGGCGCTTCAGTCCGAAAAGCGTCGCCTCCGCAATAAGGCCGTTAAGTCCCGCATCAAGAGCACGGTGAAGGGGTTTGAGACAGCCATTGAGGCCAAGGATCTCGACGAGGCGCGCAAACAGATGGTCACAGCCGTACGTGTGCTTGATAAGGCCGCCAGCAAGGGCGTCATTCATCCCAACGCTGCTGATAGGCGCAAGTCGCGGCTTATGAATAAGCTAAACAACGCCGCCAACCAATAAGGGGCGTTTTGAGCCATCACATAATGTATAGAGAGAGGACTAGCTCAGGGCTAGTCCTTTGTGTTGTGTTGTCGATATTCAAGATGCATTCAGCCAGTGGCTAATAAACATCTCAATCCCTAACTGAGGACTGCGAATCCCCCCGCTCTTGACCTTGGCCTCAATCTCCAGCAGGTCCTCCATCTTCTCGCGCAGGACCCTGGTATCGACTGTCCTTCCCTGCCCCAGACACTTCTTGACAACAAAGGGATGGACCTTTAGGACAGCAGGCATCTCCCGGGAGCCGATCCCTTCCTCCGTTAGCACCTTGACCCAGTAGATGAGCCGGATCTGCCTTATTAACATATGCATGATCATCAGGGGCTCTTCCCCGGTGTCTAGCATTCGTTTCAAGACCCTGAATGCTTCGTCGGGGCGGTTCTCAAAGACCGCATCAAGTAGGTTAAAGATACTGAACTGTGGACTGGGTACCGCCACCCTCTCTACCATCTCAACCGTTATTGTCTCATCATCGCCAGCGTAAGCCGCAAGCTTGGTCAGTTCACTTGATAGTTGGTTGAGGTTATCCCCAACTACCTCAATGAGCTTCAGGGCTACTGGCCGTGATATCTGCTTGTTCCTCCCAATAGCCTCCTTGCGGACCCACTCAGTCAGCTGGTCCTGCGGAATTGACCTGCAGTCAACAGCAACTCCAAACCGCTGGAGCGCCTTGAACAGTTTGCGGCGTCGGTCCACAACCTCATCGGACTTACCTGGAGTCAAGACTGCAAGGCAGGTTGATACCACGGGATTCTGAAAATAATCGAGGAGGGCCTCTTCCCAGCCCTCACCAAACTTGACCTTCTTCGCTATCCGCGCGGGCGAGAAGTAGGGGGCATCTTCGACAATGACAAGGCGCCTCTCGGTCCCAAAGGGCGCCATGCTGCAGCGAGATATAACCTCATGGGGCTCGGTGCTGCCGCCATCTAGCTTGACATAATTCATACTGACTAACCCCGTATCGGGGCCGGCAAACACTGCCTGCTCCAGTTTCCGGACAGCGCGGCTGATGAGGTCATCGTTTCCATAGAAGAAGTACAGCGACCGCACCCTACCCCTGTCAAGCTCCCGCATGGTGTCAATGAAAGACCATGGGCCCTTTTTCCCTTTATTTCGCTCTCCCTGCTTCACCAAGTATCAACCTCCGTCATCGCCCTTACAGGACACAGATTTATCATACCACACCCTGGGACCGCCCGATTGATGCGTCCTGCATCAAAAAAAGGAGAAGAGGCGTGGGAGGAATAATATGTCGAGCCACGAAATACTTATATGGCAAACTTTATTAGGTCCCCGGTGAGGTGTTCTTGCTATTCTGAAAAGTGGAATTTTCTATTCAGAAAGAGGTTATTCCTTGTTACGCGTGAATCTATGTGAGATAAGGTAAAGACCACCCCCATAGTTATCTCTAGTGAGAGCTTGCCGGTGCTTAAGCCCCGGCAGTTGATTTGTTAAGGGAGCGTAATAGCCATGGACACATTCAAACGAGTACTCAAACACATGCGGCCCCACTGGTACCTGTTGGCGCTGGCCATCATGCTGATGGGCCTCCTGACCCTAGCGGGTATGGTCAGGCCAATGCTGAGCAAGCTCCTGATTGATAGAGTCATCAAGGGGGAGCACTATGATGAACTGGCCTATGTTGCCCTGGGATTTCTGGCGGTAGCCCTCTTCAGGGGTGTCTTCAACTACCTCCGTCAGATGGCGGGCCAGAACTTCGGCCAGAGGGTCATCTATGACCTGCGCAATCGCCTCTACGAGAGACTTCAGTACCTGGGCTTTACCTACTATGACAATGCCCGAACCGGCCAGATCATGTCGCGACTTACAAGTGATGTGGAGTGGTTGCGCCACTTTATCTCCTTTGGCATAGTTGACTTTTTCGACTTCATCTTTATGGTCGGCTTTGCCTTGGTCATCCTCTTCAGTATTGAGTGGCGGCTGGCCCTTGTCAGTATGGCTACAATGCCATTCCTGGTCTTCCTTGTATTCCGTTTCGACAAGCAGATCCGGCCCGCCTTTAGAAGCATCAGGAAACAGATGGCGGACCTCAATTCAGTCTTGCAGGAGAACATCACCGGCGTAAGGGCAGTAAAGGCCTTTGCCCGCGAACCCCATGAGAAAGACAAATTCGAGGGTGAAAACTCTGAGTACCGGACCAAGCAGCTTACAGCCGTGGACATCTGGTCTACCTTCTTTCCCTTCATGGACCTGATGAGCGGGGTCTCCACTGTGGCGGTTCTGTGGTACGGCGGAACCCTCGTCATTCAGCAGGCCATTACCCTCGGTGATCTGGTTGCCTTCATTGGCTACATTGGCTATCTCATCTGGCCCATTCGGATGCTGGGTTGGCTGGTAAACCTGTATGAGCAGGCAATGGCCGCCGCTGAGCGGCTCTTTGAGCTCCTTGACGAACCGTCAAGCGTTACCGATGCCCCCGATGCCATTGAGCTGAAGAATGTTGAAGGGCGTGTCACCTTCAAGAATGTCTCTTTTTCATACCATGAAAAGGACAGTCCTGCCCTTGTGGACATCAATATTGACGCTCCGGCCGGCAGCACCGTAGCGCTGCTGGGGACCACTGGCGCGGGCAAGACCTCCCTGGTCAACCTGATCCCGCGGTTCTACGACCCTGTGGACGGAGAGGTCCTTGTGGACGGCCACAACGTGCGGGACGTTACCCAGAATAGCCTCAGGGAGAATATCGGCATCGTACTGCAGGAGACCTTCCTGTTCTCAACAACCATCAGGGAGAACATTACCTATGGCCGACGAGATTCATCCATGGAGGAGATAATCTCCGCTGCCAAGGCTGCCCAGGCCCATGACTTCATTTCGGACCTGCCCCAGGGGTACGACACCATCGTTGGGGAGCGCGGCCTCGGCCTCTCGGGCGGACAGAAGCAGCGCGTTGCCATTGCCAGGGCGCTACTGGTTGACCCGCGGATACTGATACTGGATGACTCGACCTCAAGCGTAGACATGGTCACTGAGCTGCAGATTCAGAGGGCCCTCAACCGGGTCATGGAGGGTCGGACAACCTTTGTCATCGCCCATCGGCTCTCTACCATTAAGAACGCTGATGAGATTCTGGTCCTGGAAGAAGGCCGTATCGTTGAGCACGGCACCCACCACGAACTTATCAGGGAAAGCGGCATCTACCGTGAGATCTACAAGGTCCAGTTCAAGGACCAGGAAGAGGTCTTTGCCAGTCAGCAAGGAGATGATAGCGTTGCAGGATAACAGCGACCAGAAGCCCCCTTCTGCTGGCACAGAGCAGTCGCGGAAGAAACAGGCCGAACAGTCGAAAGCCAGCCACAGCAGCCGGGGTAAGCTAGATACCCGTGAGCGCTTCCAGTACAAAGAAGAGGAAGCGATTGTCAAAGACTTTGATTGGAGCCAGTTCAAGCGCCTGCTCCACTACACAGTCCCCTACAAGGGAATGGTGGCCATCGCCCTGGTCCTGATGCTGCTTGCCGCAGGCTCGATGCTGATCGGGCCCTACCTGACCAAGCTGGCCATTGACACCGCCATTGAACCCGGCAACCTGCAGCAGCTGAACTACATTGCCGTGGCCTATCTGAGCATCTATGTGCTTAACTTCATTGCGACCTCCTTCAGGATAAAGCTGACGGCCAGGGTTGGACAGAACATCCTCTATGACATGAGAAAGAAGCTATTCGCTCATATCCAGGACCTGTCTTTCCGCTTCTACGATTCGCGCCCGGCAGGCAAGATCATGGTCAGGCTGACCAGCGACATCGAATCCCTTAATAACTTGCTCAGTAACGGTATCGTCAACGTCCTTAGCGACATCTTCTTATTGATTGGTATCCTGACTATAATGATGTCCATGCACTTCAAGCTGACGCTGGCTTCAATGATTACCCTGCCCTTCCTGGTGATCCTCTCTACGCGGCTCCGGTTCCTGGTTCGAATGGGCTGGCGGCGGGTCAGGCGGAAGGTGTCGACGATAAATGCTCACCTCAATGAGAGTATCTCGGGCATCAGGGTCACCCAGTCCTTTACCCAGGAAGAGAATAACAAGGAGTTCTTTGATGGCATTAACGAGGACTACCGCTCAACCTTTATGTCAACCATCCGGCTAAACGCCATGTTTGGCCCGCTGGTGGAGATCACCGGCGCCCTGGGTACAACAATTGTGATCTGGTACGGCACAAACCTGCTGATTGACGGGGTTCTGACCGTGGGCAGCCTGGTAGCCTTCGTCAGTTATCTGGGGCGCTTCTGGGAACCCATCTCGCGCATGGGTGACTTCTACAACCAGCTGCTGGTGGCGATGGCGTCGTCAGAACGCATCTTCGACTACCTGGACACGGAGCCCGATGTCACTGACAGCCCCAACGCCTGGCAACTGCCGAGTATTGATGGCCGCGTCACCTTTGACGATGTCTACTTCGCCTACGAGAAGGACCGCTATGTACTGCAGGACATCAACCTTGATGTGGCGCCTGGAGAGACCATTGCCCTTGTGGGGCATACCGGGGCGGGCAAGACCTCAATCATTAACCTCATCTGTCGCTTCTACGACCCCAGTAAGGGGCGAGTCCTGATTGACGGTCATGACCTCAGTCAGGTTACCCTTCCGTCACTGCGCTCACAGATTGGTATGGTTCTGCAGGAGACCTTCTTGTTCTCTGGTACCATTGCCGATAACATTCGCTACGGCAACCTGGCGGCCTCAGAGGACGACATAATCGCTGCCGCCAAGGCCGTTAACGCCCATGATTTCATTATGCAGCTGGGCGATGGTTACGACACCGAGGTGCAAGAGCGAGGCACCAGGCTGTCGGTGGGGCAAAGACAGCTGCTGTCCTTCGCCCGAGCCCTCATCGGCAACCCCAGGATCCTGATCCTTGACGAGGCAACCTCAAGTATTGATACCCAGACGGAGATCCTCATTCAGGATGCCCTGAAGCGCCTATTAAAGGGACGTACGAGCTTTGTTGTGGCGCACCGGTTGTCAACAATCCGCAACGCCGACAGGATCGTGGTACTGGAGGATGGCCTCATAAAGGAAGTCGGCACTCATCAACAGCTCTTTGATGACCAAGGCATTTACTACAACCTTCTCAGGGCTCAGTTTAAGTTCCTAGAGGAGGTCTCATAGACCCCTGTTTGCCGCGAGCAGCTGAAGGGTGTGAAGGATCCGCACCGTAGAGCCGGCTTTATCGAGGCCGCCACCGATCTGGAGCAGGCATCCCGGACAGTCCACCGCAAGAAGGTCGACACCGGCGCCACTGATACAGTCGATCTTCTCCTCTAGCAAGCGGCGGGACAGCGCGGGGAACTTCAGGGAGTAACTGCCGGCAAACCCGCAGCACTGGTCAGGCCGATTCATCTCTTTCACCCGGTAGCCATAGGCCTGGAGAAGTCGCCTGGAGTGAGATGGTGGTGGATCACCGGCCAGCCTGTCCCCGGTCTTGAGATGGCAGGCATCATGATAGGCAACATAGGGGCCCTTGCAGGTGGGGGTACCCGGAGCTCTCACGGTGTCCGCCAAGTAGGTACAGGCATTCATGACCCGCCCCGCCAGCAGCAATCCCCGCCGATGCCACCGATGGTCATCAGATAGCAACCTGGCAGGGCCCTGGCTTAGAAACCTGGCGCAGGTAGGACAGGCCGTCAAAATAGGCCCGCTGCCATCCCCGACCGACTCAAAGGCCGTAATGTTCTGCTTAAGGAGGCGCGTAGCACTTTCGTAGTCGCCAAGGTACTGAGCTGGTGCCCCGCAGCAGGTCTGATCCTCAGGATGAACCATGCCGATCCCCATATCCCCCAGGACCTTGGCCAAGGCTAGGCCTATCTCCGGGTAGACGAAGTCAACCAGGCACCCGCTGTAGAAGGCGACAGACCTGGAGGCTTCACTACCGTTGCGATGATGGCCCTGAGAGGGACCGCTCCGCCCTGGCAAGCCAGAAGCCCCACTGAACCGGTCCCTGAAGGGCTTGGCGGCAATGGCAGGCAGGCTCCGCCCCTTGGTGTACTTACTCAAAAACAGGGGTAAATGGCGGATATACAGGCGAGAAGAGCCCTGGTCAGGGCCTATCTCAGGGTTCTTCTTGTCAGAGCCCTTCCCCCCTGACACCAGGGGGGACTGGAGCCGGGATGCGGCCCTGAGCAGCCCATGGAACCTGCGGCGGTCGCTAACAATCCTCGCCAGGGTAAAGCCCTGGAGAAGAGGAAGCCCCTCCTCCTCAACAACGCGGCGTCGCAACTCCAGGGTAAGGGCTGGGATGTCAATCCCCGCCGGGCAGAACTCGGCGCAGCGTCCGCATCCTGAGCAGAGGGATTGGATATGAGCGGCGCTGGTGAGGCCGTGGAGGAAGGCGGTGAGGAGGGACCCGATGCCACCGCTGTAGACATGGCCGAAGACATGACCCCCCACCTGCTGATAGATCGGGCAGACGTTGAGACAGGAGGCACACTTAATGCAGCGCAGCAGCTGGCTGAACTCGCCATCCGAAGCCAGATCCAACCGTCCGTTGTCCAGGAGGATTATGTAGAGTTCGCCTCCCGGCAAAGGACCTGGTGAGGGACCGGTTATCATCGTAACGTAGCTGGTAGCTGTCTGGGCGGTGGCGCAGGCTGGGAGGACCCCCAAGAGATTGCCCAGGTCGCTCAGGCGCCTGATCAGTTTGTCATAGCCGACCAGGGCGATGTGAACCGGGGGAATTGTTGTTGCAAGGCGGGCGTTGCCCTCATTTGTCACGATGGCCAATGTCCCCGTCTCAGCAACGGCGGCATTCGCTCCCGTGATGCCAATGTCCGCCGTGAGGAACACCTGACGCAGCCTGGTCCGGGCCACCTTGACCAGTTGATCTATATCAAGGACCTCACTGGTACCAAGCCGTTGGGCAAAGACCTTCGCCACCTCCTGGCGAGTCATGTGGATTGCTGGCATTACCATGTGGGAAGGGCGCTCCTCCGCCAACTGAACAATCCACTCCCCCAGGTCCGATTCCCAGATGGTAATCCCTCGCTCCTGGAGGTAGTCGTTAAGGAAGATCTCTTCGCTTGTCATGGATTTGGCTTTAACGCCAAGCTTGGCGCCGTGTTCATGGAATATCTCATATATCATCTGACAGGCCTCCTGGGCGTTACCTGCCCTGAAAACCTTGGCCCCGCGGGCTGCGGCCGCCGTCTCAAACTGCTGAGCCATCTCCTCGATCTCACGGCGATCCCTGGCCTTGGCCGATCTGAGCTGCTCCCGGGCTTCAGAGAGCATCTCCCCGTCAATCACCTTGCCTCTGTTCTCAACATAAGACGCCGCAAACTGGCGCAGGGATGTAGACAGGCCTGCTCTAGCCAGGGCAGCCTCGACCTCCTGTGATAGACGGAGACGATTATCAGGCACTGGTATCATCTCCCAGCGCCCTTTCACTCTGCCCCTTATCTGCCCTGCTAGCCTTGGCTGCCTTGCTTACCCCAGTGAGGGATGGAAGATCAGACACAATCACAATCAACTCAGACGGGCCGTGAACACCAATGGTGAGGACCCTCTCAATGTCAGCGGTTCGACTGGGGCCTGTAATCAACGCCAGGTAGGAAGGGGGCTGTCCGCCCTCGGAGATTCCAGCGAAGAGTGTGCCGTAATCCCTCACAAGCCCTGAAAGAGGCACCACTGCCACGTGAATAGGCGGCAGGGTTGAGGCCAGGCGGGACTCATGGTCTGTGGCGTCATGAAAGATGCTGCCCGTTTCCGCCACAGCCCCATCTACAATAGTGAGTCCAACAGGGGCCTTCTCGGCATGAGTTGAGAGCCCCCTGGGGGCGATGACGGAAAACCCTTGAGCCTCCAGGGCCTGGCGCAACCCAACGTCCTCAATCACGGAATGCTGCGATGACGGCACAAGGATATCGCCGCCCCTCAAGTCGCTGAGGGCTGTGGCCACTGACTCGATCAACTCACCGGCGCCCCGGGCCGAAAAGACCGTGGCTCCGGCTGCTTCCGCAGCAAGGGCGAAACCGGCAAAGAGATGCCAACCCATTACACACTCACGTCCTTTCACTGCGAACAGGCTTCGGCTTTATACCACCTGGTTCCTTGCATCAAGAGTCGCCAATGTGAAAAACTTTGCATAGGCTAATGCTGTAGGGGGTCCCTATACTGTGATAGCAGACATCGTACTACTCTTTGTTAGCCTTGGCATCATCTTGATTGGCGCCAGTATATTCACTAATGCCGTGGAGTGGTTGGGAAAGACCCTTAGCCTGTCGGATGGGGCGGTTGGCTCGCTTCTGGCGGCTGTGGGAACGGCAATGCCCGAGACCCTTATCCCTGTCATCGCCCTGCTCTTTGGGGAGGGTGATAGTCGCCAGGAGATCGGAATTGGCGCTATCCTGGGTGCCCCTTTCATGCTGGGAACCCTGGCCCTCTTCGTCAGCGGCGCCGCAGTCCTGGCCCTGGCCCACCGCGGCAAGCGGTCGGTCCTGATTACCGCCCGCTACGAGGTAATACGCCGGGATCTCGGGTTCTTCCTTCTTGTCTACTCTCTGGCCCTCCTGGCGGCGTTTCTGCCCGCCCTGGCCCTCCGCTGGCCTGTCGCTATCTCCCTTGTGGCATTCTACCTTGTCTATGCATACAGGACGGCAACGGGCGACGATGGCCAAGAGGGGCAGGAAGAACACAATATCGAGGCCTGCTTCTTTGCCCCCAAGTCAAAAGAACCGCCGCTGCCACCCCTGGTGGCGCAGGTGCTTGTGGCCTTGGCCCTTATCATCCTTGGAGCCCACAGCTTTGTGATGGCCCTGGAGTCAGTCACCGTCACCCTTGGGCTTTCAGCCTTCATTCTGTCGGTGATAATCGCCCCCGTTGCCACTGAGCTCCCTGAGAAGTTCAACAGCATCATCTGGCTCAGTAAGGGTAAAGACACCTTTGCCCTGGGCAATATCACTGGAGCGATGGTCTTCCAGAGCTCCCTGATTCCGGCCCTGGGCATGGTGCTAACCCCCTGGTCCCTTGGCCCTCTTGAGTTGATCACCGGGGTTCTGACAATCACATCGGTGGCAACCGTATACGGGATCTGGCAGTACAAGAGGGTTGTTACCGGCCATGTGCTGCTCATCGGAGGCCTCTTCTATGTGGTCTTTCTTGCCCTGGCCCTCACGGGCGTAGGGTTCTGACCCAGACCCCCTTGGACGTTATCCGGACCTGGATGGCGCCGGTTTCATCGGTTCGATAGAGGGGGGCCCCCGCCAGGCGGATCCGTTCCATGGCCTCGGGGGAGGGATGGCCAAAGGAGTTCTCCCCCACCGATATAATGGCCACCTCCGGCTTCAGGAAGTCCAGGAAAGTGAGGGTGCTGGCCCAACGGCTGCCGTGGTGACCCGCCTTAAGAACCACTATAGTGGAGCCACCCTTTCTGTGGCCCGGAGAAGGCCTGAAGCGGCCCTCAACGGCGAGACCCATCCTGCTAAGCTGGTCCTGGACGGACCTCTCAGCGGCTTCTTCCCCGTCTCCCATGAGAACCACCGCAACCCCCGGCACCCTGACCAGGAGAACCAGTGAGTTGTCGTTTTCCTCAGATCGGGTTCCACGGATTGACTCAGCCGGGGGGTGCAGCGCCGTAATCACTGTCTCTACCCCAGGGCCACCAGAACTGCTGCGGTAACAGACTTGGCCAGTGCTGGCCAGTTGAACCTCAATCCCCAGATCAAGTGCCGCTGAGATGAACTCCCTCCCCTCCTGGCTTTCCATCATGAAAGGGGGCGCAAGCAATCGCTTAACCGGCAGCTCCCGAGCCAGTGCAGGGAAACCAGCGATGTGGTCGGCATGGGCGTGGGTCGCTACAAAGCAGTCTATCTCGCCTATGCCCCGCGCCAGAAGGAATGCCGCCACCGGATTGATCCCGTTTACCGCCGGCCCGGCGTCAACCACCCAGACATCGCCGGTAGGCAACTGGAGAACGGAGGCATCTCCCTGACCAACATCGAGAAAGGTCACTGTCAAGCCAGGAGAGCGAGGGGGAGTAATGATCAGGATCAATGACAGTAGCAGGAGCAGGGCAGGAGCGATGGCGGTGCCCCTGCCCTGCCTCCTTCGGACAACGGTCCGGAAGAGCAGTAACAGGCTAAAGTAATAGAGGCCGATTAGCCATGGGTGGGGTGTAGCCAGCGGCAAGGGCCGTGGCAGGGCATCATCGGCCAATGTAGCCAGGCCCACCAAGCCCGAGGCCCCCAGGTTCAGGCACCAGCCCAGGAGCCGGGCGCCGGGACCCCAGAGACAGCCCACCCCCAGGAAGATTAACCCCCCCAATACCAGGAAGCCGGCAAGGGGAATGGCGAGGATATTCAGGGGGATGCCAGCCCATGGAAGCCGGTGAAAGTGGGCCGCCACCACCGGCAGTGTTCCCAGTTGGGCCCCGATAGACACGGCCATCAGCCCCACGGCGGCCTGGAGAGGCCTGATGCCAAAGAGGTATCCCACAGACCCCCCCTCAGCCTCCCTAGACACCTGCACCCGGGCCTGGGATAGACCTATCAAGAACTGGTGGGTGATGAGGATACCCATGGTTGCCGTCACTGTTAGCTGGTAACCCACATCAGCAACAATCTCTGGATTATAGATCGTCAGGATAAGGGCGGGCACCGCTAACGTGGCGTAGCTGCTGCTGGGACGCCGCAGCGAAGGGGCCAGCAACAACAAGCCCGCCATGATGCTGGCCCGAAGCACCGGCGGACGGCTGCCTGTCAACAGGGCATAGGCTCCCAGGCCCAGGGCCGATGCCGCAGGCACCACTGCCCCTCTCCCCACCAACCGCACTGTCCTGTTAACAAGTAGGGCCACGTAGCCAACGTGTAGCCCTGATACCGCCAGCAGGTGAACGATGCCCACCCGGGCGAAGATCCCTGTCAGACTCTTTGCCTCTTCATCCTTCAGCCCCAGTATGATTGCATTGAGAAGGGCGGCAGCCCGCGGTGACAGGTGCCTCTCAAACATTGCCTGGGCAAGGCCGCGCGCCCGGTAGGCCAAACCGAGAGCCCCGGCCCTCAGGCCGCGAACCGCTGTTGCTGCCGTGGCTCGCCCCTCCACAACCGGCGGCATTTCATCCTGGGCCAGGCGCTGCCAGGCCTTGACTGGGCCAATCGTGAAAAACACACCCTGTCCAGCCAGGTGAGCAGCGTAGTCAAAACCACCAGGGTTGCGCAGTCCTGGTGGCCTCTCCAGCCTCCCCTCCACAGCGACCCTTTCCCCTGGCATCACGCTGAAAAGGGCAGCAGGGCCCAGGTACTGGGTCACCCGTACCAGGGCATGACCAGGCGTCCAACTGCCCCAGCCCTGGTCAGTCCAGACCGCAAAGTGAGAGACCCTGAAAGAGTAGGCGACAATCAGGAACTCCCCCGAACCATCGTCTCCGCTCCCACCCGGCGCGCTCCTGGCGATAGGGATACCCCTGGGGAGCTCAGCTTGCCAGTGAGGTCGCGGCCTTCGCACCTCAGGAATGCTCCAGACTTCACCATAGATCCTCACGGGACTGTCAACAACGGGATTCAACTCGGTTGCGTTGCATCGGTACTCGATCCGGTAGGCTGCCCCGGCAAGGGCCGCCGAAAGGAGCACCAGGAAGAGCATGGCAGGCATGTACCGCCCCCTGCCAGCCCTCGCCGGAAACTCCCTTATCTTGATCATCGAATGAAGATGGAAGGTGAGAAACACCCCCAGCGACAGGGCGGCCATTGCTGCGGGGATCACGGGGTTGGGCGCTAGCAGCGGTGCCACCGCTGCCCCCATATAGAAAGCCAGGGCCAGCCAGAAAAGGGTCGGTAGGGGCATGACGCCACCATCCCTCCTTTACACCATGGCATCCTTCGGCTCTGCCCCGAGGCAAGCCGCAGTGTCTGCTCCATCTATGAACTTCTCTTCAAAATTGTTAATTCCTTCCAAAACCGTGCCAGCCTTGTCTTTTTTTCCTATCGCCTAAGAACATGACAGGAGGAGACAGACTGGTGAGGAAATACGACTAGAGCCTTGTCTATTTCGCGTGAAATATGTCTAAGGGGAGTGGTTTTGGGATGGTAGAAATGAGAGAAACGACAGGAACCGATATTGCCCAGATTACGACTACCGACTTTGAAGGCAGGCTTGGGGGCGATACCGCAGATGAGCTGAAACCCGCCACCCTCCTTCTGCCTGTGGGCAGCATTGAGGCCCACGGCCCCCACTGCCCTCTGGGAACCGATGTGATTATCCCCACCCACCTGGCTAAACTGGTTGCGGGTCAACTAAAAGGAAGAGCCATGGTTGCCCCAACCATCCCCTATGGCCACTCCTGGGAGTTGTCGGTTTTCCCGGGAACCATTAACGTTCCCGCCCGGGTGCTAACAGATTATGTTGCTGCCGTCGGCGCCAACTTTGCCCACCAGGGCTTCAAGAACATTGCTCTCCTCAATGGCCATGGTGGCAACATCCCTGCCCTGAACCACGCCGCCGAGGACATAGCAGAGGAGGGAGTTCGGGTAATCCTCATAAGCTGGTGGGTCGATTTCTCCAAAGAGATCCTTACGGTCTGCAGCAGCCAGGGCCATGGCGGAGAGGACGAGACATCGGTGATAATGGCCATAGACCCCAGCCTTGTCAAGCTTGAGCGCGCCAAAGGCCTGGAAAACTGGCCCGACAACCGCCTTCGAGTCAAGGAATTGGGCATTGGTCGAGAGATCCTCCGAGGGGCGATAACCGGTAACCCGGGACTGGCATCCATCGGCAAGGGTGAGGCGATACTGGAGACAGTATCAACAGCCATCGCCAGGGAGATCAACTGCATCACCGGCAGGGGAACGAACTGTGACTGAGCTAACTGTTTTCGTCTCGCTGGCTAAATTAACCCATTAGATTGAAACATTACCTCTCGGGGGTGGGTTTAAATGCAGACCCAGTGAAGATAATAGTTCTACCCCCGCGAGCTGGCAAGGCTGCCAAGGGCAATACCACCTTGGTTGCTTTTGGCCGATAGTCAGTCTCGCGGGTTATATTATGTCATGACCCAACCCTAGTGGTGATGGTGGTGATAGCCAGTGATGATCGGCAGAACAAGGCCCATGGCCAGGATGATGACACCGGCTATAAGCTGGCCGTAGCGCTCCACAAAGCCAGATTGAAGGCGGCTAATGCCCAACATCGACAGGCCCACCGCCACCACCAGGGCCGAAACGGCGCCAACTGCATAGGCCCCTATGGCCAGTGAGGAACTAAAGGCTCCCTGGGTACCTGCCAACAGGAAGATGGGGATTGCCTCGGGGCAGGGCCTGAAGCCCAGCAGCGCTCCCAGGGCAAGATCCGACCTGTCCTTCTTTCCACCCTCCTCAACCACAGGGTGAATCCCTCCGCAAGAGCATCTTGGCTCCCAACAGCTGCCGGCATTCTCCGGGTGAAACGCACGGCGCGCTCCCAGATAGGTAAAATAGAGGCCCAGACCAATAACCACAAGGGACACAATCCAAGTAGCCTTTTCCCCTACTTGATGTGAAGCCTCAGTACTGACACCAACGGCCACAAGCCCCACTACCACCGTTGAGGCCAGATGGGCCAACCCCCCAACAAGGGCAACTAAAACGGCCCGGCGAAGCCTCCACCCCCTGGCCTGCGCCACAAGTACGAAGGGAAGCCAGTGATCAGGTATAAGACTGTGAACCGCCGCCGCCGCAAATGCGCCACCAATCAAGAGCATACTATGCACAGTGGTCCCTCTCCTTCCCCAGACAGCCATCATTTTTAATCGTCGTTCTTAGTATTGACCAGTTGCTGGGCCGCCTAACGGGAGAGTTGCCTTCTACTTGGGAAGATAGTATGATTGAGTGCAATAGAACTCCAGCTGGGGGAGATTCCAATGTCAAGCCGTCACCTTCTCCTTGTCGAAGACGAAGAGCTCCTGGCCCAGGGCCTCAAGCACAGCCTTGAACAGGAAGGCTTTACTGTGACCACTGTAGGCGATGGAAACAGCGCCCTTGAACTTGCATCAGAGGGGAGTTTCGACCTCATTCTCCTTGACCTGATGCTCCCCGGAATTGATGGGGTTTCGGTGTGTAGAGAGATACGCAAGAACTCCATGATACCTATTATTATGCTTACAGCCAGGTCCGGAGACATTGACAAGATCCTCGGCCTGGAGTTTGGCGCTGACGATTATGTCACCAAGCCCTTTAACACCCGCGAACTTGTGGCGCGGATCAACGCCCTGTTGCGCCGGGCTGCTGCCCAGGACAGCCCTGAAACCGCCGGACAGCAAGACGACATAATCGAGGCCGGTCCAATCACTCTAAACCTGACTCGCCGGGAGACCCTGATTGATGGCAACCCCGTTGAGCTTACCGCCAAAGAGTTTGATATGCTAACCCATTTCCTGCGCCATCCTGGTCGGGTCTTCACAAGGCAGAACCTCTCGGAGCTCGTCTGGGGCTTCGATTACCTCGGCGATTCCCGAACCGTTGATGTCCACATTCATCGCCTGCGTGAGAAGATTGAGGAAGACGCCGGCAGCCCCCGGCACCTGAAGACCAAGTGGGGTGTCGGCTACTATTTCGTCGCCAGGTAGAGCAACCTAGAGCAACAGCCCAGGAGGCGCCTGATGACATTACGAAGAAAGCTCTTCTTGACAATCGCCCTGATTATCCTGGGCTTGATGGCTGCAACCTACTGGTTGGGAGGCCAGGCGCTCCAATCGCGACTCCTGAAGGAGGCAGAGATAGGCCTGCTCTCAAGGGGTTCCATCATCGCCAACATGGCAAGGCCTTTCCTCGTCACTGCCACCTCCTCAGAGCTTGATCGGATTGCCCAAAACCATGGGCCCCAGATTGGAGCTCGCATTCTCATTTTGGACTCCCAGGGAAGGGTCTTGGCAGATACCTTTGCTGAGCCCGAGCTTGAGGGCGCCACCCTGGAGCACCGTGAGGTCCAGGTGGCCCAAACAGGCACCGCTACCACAGGGGTGCGCTTCCTTCCCGAGGATGGTTGGGTCATGTACGCTACGGTTCCAATCCTATCTCAAAAACAGGTCCAGGGGATTGTATTCCTGTCTGAGGACATCAACGACACCCTGGGCGCTGTGTCGGCCTTCAGAAGGCAGCTCCTGGGAATTGCGGCTCTAGCAGGCCTGATAGCGGCTGGCCTCAGCCTGTTTATGGCTCAAGGAATTGTCAGGCCGCTACAACTTCTCACCGCAAAGATCAACGACTTAAAACAGGGACTCCTGGACGAACGGGTGCCCGTCCGGGGCAATGATGAAGTGGCTCAGCTTGGCAGGGCCTTCAATGACATGAGCGCTGAGATTCAGAGGCAGGACCAGTCCAGGCGCCAGTTCATTGCTGACGCCTCACACGAGATTCGCACCCCGCTGGCCACAATTCAGGTACTGGCTGAGGCCCTTGGAGCAGACGAAGAGATGCCAAGATCAAAGCAGTCCCAGTTCCTTCAGGGGATTGTCTCTGAGACCGACCGTCTCGGCCATCTGGTTGCGGACCTGATGGCCTTAGCTGAGGCCGACGATGCCGCCCTGATGGCGGCACCAGAAAACCTGGACCTGGCAGCCCTGGCCCATGAGGAGGTCGAGCGTTTTCAACCCCTCGCCGCCAACCTGGAGATAGATCTTACTCTTGACCCTTCCAACCAGGGACAGGGACAGAGAGCCCCGGCCTATGTCGACCCTGTTCTCATCCGGAGGGCCCTTGGCAATCTGGTTCAGAACGCCCTCACCTACACCGAGAGAGGAGGTAGGGTTGTGGTCCGGGTATCTGGAGGCGAGGAACTGGATCAGCGCCCCGCCGTCTCTGTTTCTGTCATTGATACCGGTATTGGGATCCGGGAAGAAGACATCCCTCATCTCTTCGAACGGTTCTTCCGGATAGACAGATCGCGCTCGCGCGCCTCAGGCGGAACAGGGCTTGGCCTCGCCATTGTCAAGGAAATCGTGGACCTGCACCATGGGAAGGTCTCAGTTGCCAGTGAACCTGGAAAGGGCACTACCTTCACCCTGAGCCTGCCTTCATTTCCCCAGGTTTAACACTTTTGTTACAGGCGTTAACGGTGGGGTAAAATCTGGTGGATATAATACCTTTAGTAGTTGTTATGTCATCCATCCCGATCATCACTGAAAGCGAGGCGCGAATCCCATGTTTAACAGCATCTCCAAAAGGACTCGATGGGCAGTGGTCATGAGCCTGGTGGCCGTTATGGTTCTGACTGTCTCCTGCAATCCCGTGGCCAATAAGCCTGAGACTGGCGACGGCAACAACCCGCCCATCAGCCCCAACCCGTCTGACGAAACGGTTACCCTGACTGTGTACTTTGCAGATGATACGGCTAGCTATCTTGTGCCAGTTGAGCGCACCATCGTCAAGAGAGCCGCAACAACTGAGGAACTGGTTATTGGGGAGCTCATAAAGGGCACAGATCAAGAGGGTCTCAGCAAGACAATACCCGATGGAACCCAGTTGCTCAGCGTCGAAACCGTGGAGAGGGTAGCCTATGTGAACTTCACCAAGGAGTTTCAGACCAATCACTGGGGCGGCTCCGCCGGCGAGACAATGACACTAATGTCTGTGGTGAACTCCCTGACGGAACTGGATGGCATTGACAGCGTCCAATTCCTTCTCGAGGGCAAGGTACTCGATAGCATCCTGGGGCACTTTGAGACCGCCCAGCCCATCGAGCGCAATGAAAGGGTAATCAAAGGCGGCGACACCACCAGCGACGCCAGTACCGAGACTGGCGAGCCAACCCAGCCCGCCCTGCAGGGCGACGCGGCAGACCCCATGCGGACTGTGGATGGCGACATCGAGATAACCCTGTATTTCTCCGACTCCCAGGCAATGTTCGTTGAACCCACAACCAGGACGGTTGCAGGCCGTGGTCGGCGCCTGGCTGCCATTCTTATTGAGGAACTGATAGTGGGCCCTGGAGATTCGGGACTGGGAAAGACCATCCCCGACGGCACCCAGTTGCTTGATGTCAACCTTCAATACGGTGTGGCGCGGGTAAACTTCTCAAAGGAGATCCGCGACAACCACTGGGGCGGCTCCGCTGGCGAGACAATGACCATATTTTCAATTGTGGCCACCCTCACGGAACTGGAAGGCGTTGACGCCGTCCTCATCAAGATTGAGGGCGCTACCGGCGAGACCATAGGCGGACACATCATCCTCGACGATCCAATCCCGCCTGATAACTCTGTCATCAAGGGTAGGTAGGCGCGAAGCGGAACAGGGACCGAAACAGTCCTGACTGACACTCTGGGGCCGGCTTACCTGTTAGCCGGCCTCAGAACTAAAACCACCACCCCTCTCCTGTGTGAACTGGGTTTGATGCGGTTCCAGTCTAGCTCTAAAGGCACAATCTCCCCATCCATCCATCGACCCCACTGGTCCCTGGTCTGAGCGCTCAAGACATTCTCCGAGTTCCCACCGGCAAGAGTGCTAAAGGCCCTGGTCTCACCAGCGCTAACCTCGATGGCGAACCTCCAGCCCACGGTGCTGAGAACCGTCGCGTTCCCACCCACTGAGATCGGTTCCACTGCCCTGCTATAGATAATGGAGTAGATGACACCCTCAGGCACACCCAGGTGCGGCTCGGGTGTTAGCCTGTAATAGGCCGACCAGCGCCAGTCTGCTGGGTCATCTCCATATGACGACATCATCTCTTCAATCACGTCAATGAACACCGCCTCTGCCAGAGCCGCCCTGCGATTCTGAGCAGTCGATGGCTCATCACCATCGCTCTGCGGTACCGCACCATCCTCCACAAGGTCATGAATGGAACCATTTGCATCCCTCTCTATGCCATCAAACCAACTGGAACCGCTTCTTCCGAGAAGCCGCTCAAATACGGCCCTGGCGGAACCTGTCTCAAGGAACCGCTCATAGAGGTTTGGCGGCAGGACTCGACCAAAGGTTGCGGCATGGAGGGCATCGTAGAACTGGTGATAGATGAGGGGGGCAGGACTGCCTGGTTTCATTAGAGCCTCCTCACCCCATCCAGCCAGGATATCCCTGGCCTGGGTCTGGACAGGTGTGGGGCTCCAGGAGGCCAACAGGGGGCGCACTAACTCTACAAACCCTTCAGCCTGCAGGTTTCTTATGTCTACCAGTGTATCCAACTGCCCCTTCAGCGTTATGCTCTCGCTCTCCTGCCGCAGGTGCTGGACCACCCTCATGGCCCGGTAGGGCTCAGCCCAGCCTTGGCTCAGGTGATAGGGGTACCAGGGGCCAACCAGGCGGTTATTGGCAGCAACGAGGTAGCCCTCCGGTGGATTCAAGACCTCTGGCAGAAGAGAGAAGGGAATGAACCCGTTCCATCCCTGCTCAACCCGGTAGGCCTGGACCGGGAGGAGTCCTGCCCCCAACTCTCGAAGCGGCACCAGTCCCGCCGTCTTCAAACCGACATTTCCATCACTATCCGCGTAGATAAAGTTGAGGGCCGGCACCGTCCACAGTTCAAGGCCCTCCTTGAACCCCTGCCAACTGGAGGCCTGGGCAATACGCCAGAGGGCGTCAAGAGCCCTCCCCGGTTGCAGGCCGGTCCAGGACACCGAGTAGCTGGCTTCGGCCCCAGCCAGTTCCTCAGGCCAAACTGGCCCCAGTTTGGTGTCGATGATCTCAATGATCTGGTGGCGGCCACCTCTCACCGAGATCCGTTCATCCCTTCGGTCTCCCTCGACGCCGAAGCGGCTGTGAATGAAGGTGTCCTCGGTATCAATCAGGGAGTTCGATGGCGCCCAGGCGATCTCTCCATTGGTTCCCGCCAGCGGCAAAGGAGTGCCAGGCAACAGGGCTCCTGCCAGGAGCAGCCTGGTCTCGCCCTCCTCGTTGAGGATGTGGAGAACCGCTTCATAGAAGCCGGCTGGCAGGTTCAAGGGAGACGACAGTTCCGCCGCCAGCAGCGCCCGACCTGAGCTCGTCTTGTTACCCGAAACCGCCCATACCGTTGATTTATAGGCTGGATTCCAGCGCTGACCAGACCGAGATGGGCTGCGGGCCCCCAACGCGCCCGATCCTGGCGCATCAAGACTGTCCCCAGTCGTCCACCAAGTCTGGCCTCCACTAGTTGCCAGGTCCTCAAGGGCCTCCTCCCCCCGGTTAACGCCATGTTCGTCATTGTCTTCAAGCAGTTCCTGTTTCGGAATAATGGTGATCCCGTCTGGAGGGTAATAGGGCTGAAGCTCCAGGGCGGCGGAGAGATCGACCTCTTCCAGGAGGTCATTGTAGAAGAGCTCATCCCGAAAATTATCGCTCATGTGCCATCCCCAGTACTTGAGGATGGCCAGGGTATCCTGGGCCCTCCAGGGACTGGGCTTGAGGCCCGCAAGGCGATACTCCAGGGGAAGCCGTCCCTCTTCGATGTAGGCGTTAATCCCGCGACAAAAGCTGTGAAGGATCCTCTCGGCGTCGCCAGAAAGGCTGGCGGTCTCCACCTCGGCAACAATATGGAATCCCATTGTGCGCGCCAGGAGATCAGCCTGGAGGTAGTCCTGGCCAAAGGCCTCGGCCAGGGTTCCAGTGGCCGCCCTCCGGAGAATCTCCATCTGCCAGAGACGGTCAGCAGCCTGGATGTACCCCAGCGCATAGAAGACATCGGCCGTCGTCTCTGAGGCGATGTGAGGGATTCCCCTGCCGTCGCGGACAACGACGACCTCGGACTGAAGCCCAACAAGGGTCTTCTCCTCTACCGTACCTCCAAGGACGGCGCAGCCTAGAAGAAGATGGCAAAGACAGAAGGCAGCCAAAACTGCAGATAGCACCGTCAAGCACCTTGTAGGCCCTTGACTCTGACGAAAGATCATTGGAAGTCACCCCGCCACTGTAGTCGCTAGACAATAGTATTCCTTAGTGGAAGCTACTATTCAGCGCAAGGTTACATAATCTTGCAGATCCCGCAGTCTACTCTCACCAATGCCACTGACCTCCGTCAACTGCTGAATACTTGTGAATACCCCATTTTGCTGGCGCCAAGCTACAATTCGCTGGGCGAGGGCAGGCCCAATCCCCGGCAGGGCGTCCAGCTCCGCCATACTGGCCGTATTTATGTTAACGAGTCTCCCGGCGCCTCCACCAGCGGCGGCTGCTGCCACACCCGTGCCTGTAGAACTCCGGAAACCTATTGGAATGACCACCTCCCCTCGTTTCGGGATGTAGAGTTGAGTGCCGTCCACGACCTCAGCGGCGAGGTTGACGGCGTCAAGGTCTCCCTCGACTGTCGGCCCCCCCGCCATCTCCACAGCATCAACGGCCCTGGCACCTGCGGGCAGCTGATAGACCCCAGGCGAGGTCACGGCCCCAGCTACATGGACATAGATGTGACTAGGACCCTCTTCCTCCCCTGCCCCGCTATGGGCATCATCGCCGGCAGAACCGCCACCGACAGCCTCTTCCAACAGGACGCCTCCAGGGTCAATGCCCTCCCCCTCCGGGCCGTTCCCCTGCCCAGACAGAATGGCGTCTGTCTCCCCCGAAGTATCGCCTCCCGCCCCCAGGGAAAGGTGGGCTGATCCGCTCCATTGGCCAGCGACCCCCAGAACATCACCGATCCCCAGGTGCCACAGGGTTGCGCCCACCAGGGCCAGGAGCACCAGGGCGATTACCCACACCTCACCATCGGTGAAGTACAAACCAGACACCCCCTTCAAGCTCGCTCAAGACACTAAAACTAGGTTCTACGGTCTGCCATTATTTTCCTGCCACCTGTACTCAATCGATTATGCTTCGCCTATCTAACCTTTTGACAATCGGCCAAATATCTAGTACGCTAGGGGCTGTACATTTATAGAGGTAACAATAAGAGTGGGGGAGTTGGGTCGGCTTGGTTCGCGCGTACATTGATAAGTACCGGCAGTTTAGTGTCAACGCTCGCATCTTCTTCTTGGCCACATCGATAGCAAGGTTCGCCAACGGCGCCTTTACAGCCATATACAATATCTACTTACTGGGGGCCGGTGTCCCCGTCTCCATAATAGCGCTCCTGGCCACAGTGCGATTAGTAGCGGGTTCAGCGTCATCACTGCCTGCAGGCCTGGTTAGCGATAGGTTGGGATATCGGCGCGTAATCATCGCCAGCTCCATCCTGGTCCTGCTTACCCAGATCGGCAAGGTAACAACGCTGTCTCCAGGCCTGCTCATGGGATTAGCCCTCTTTGAAGGGGCAGCTACGACAAGCCGGCAGATCGCCCGGGCCCCCTTCCTCGCTGCCAACAGTGGTAACGAAGAGCGAACCCACCTCTTTTCCAGCCTGGCAGCGGCCAGCAACTTCACCAACATGATCGGTAGCACAGTCGGGGGATTCTTACCAGCCCTCTTTATCGCATACCTGGGCCTCAGTGGGTCTATTGGCGTGGAAGTGATGACCATGAGATGGACCCTTCTCCTGGCGTCAGGGGTCTCGGCCCTCTCGGTCCTGCCCCTGTTCAAGCTGGAAGACCTGCAGATAGAGGGAACGACGGCTGTGGGCCGCAGTCATCTCAAGATCCAGCTGAAGCAGCTGGCCTCCTCAGGGGCAGTCCGAGCCCTGGTGATAACAAACGCCCTCGTCGGCCTGGGCGCTGGAATGGTAATACCCCTGTTCAACGTCTTTCTCACCGAACACCTGGGCGCCACAACTCCGCAGGTCGGTACGATCATGGCCGTGTCCAGCGTCACCTTGACTGTGGCGACCCTGCTAGGGCCAACATTGGTCGAGAACCTGGGCAAGGTCCGCACTGTTGCCTACTGCCAGTTGGCCTCATTGCCCTTTATGATTGGCATGGGCTTCGTCCCCATACTTCCAGTAGTAGCTGTCTCCAGCTGGCTGCGGTCATCATCAATGAACATGGCCAATCCGGTTCAGGACGCCTTTACGATGGAGATCGTCCCCGACGAGAGCCGGGCGACGGTATCGTCCTTGATCAGAATGGGAAGGAGCCTGGCTCGGGCCTTTGGTGTAAGCCTGGCGGGGTACATGATGGAGCACATTAGCTACCAATCGCCCTATATGGTTGCAGTCTTCATCTACGCTCTATCCTCAACCTGGTTTCTGCTGGCCTTCTCAGGCAAGCACCATCGCAAGGCGGGTTGCTCGTCATCAACGTCACCGTAGGCCTGAATGAACAACACCTTCCGACAACCCTGCGGTTATTGTCAGTTTGCTTTCCAATGGTCAGCGTCGGCCCTTCGACAAGGTTTTGTCCAGTGTCGAAGAGGCCTGAGGTCCCTGTCGAATCCCCGCCCCCGGCGAGGAAATTGAGGATCCCCTGAGGAAGGCTATGAGGAAGGCTATGAGGAAGGCTACAATGTACAGGAGGAGTGGTTCTCGTGCCTGCGGTAACTGTTGGTCCTGACGCCCGTATATTAACCTACTTCGCCCTGCTCAACCCCCCTCGTTTGACGGGCCACCTGTAGAGAGGCTGGACTCCCTCTACCGCTCCTTGGAAAGAGAACTGCCCATAGGTGTTACCCCAGAGCACTACCGATGGATCTCGCAGACCCCAGAGACCCTGGCCCTTTTCTGGTCCCAGTCGGACCTTGAAGGCCTCTGGCGTACCTGCCTCCCTGAGCACCAAAAGGATGCCGATGGAATGGCCACAGCCGTCAGGGATCTTTTGCTTAAGGCCCAGGCTAAGCTGGGCATTACTGGTTGGCCCTTCTCAAGGGTCTCAGTGATTGTTAACCTCCTCCAGTCCGACTGGCTTGCGGACCTGCTGCTAGTTGACGATACCCTGTGGGTGATTCTAGGGAGCTCCCAACCAGGCTTCGCAGCAAGCGCTCTCCATGAGGCCCTGCACCTGGTCATAAGGCCCTACTTGAAGAGGAACCCCCACTGGATTAGCGCCAGCCTTAAGGCCGGACTTGACATCAAGGAATCCATGAAGGAACAGGGCTATTGGGGTACCAGTGATGAGCACGGCTGGTATCGAGCCCTTCAGGAGGAGATTGTCCGCTCCCTGACCATCTGGATTGAGGAAGGCTCTGACGGCTACAACTCCTGCCAGGGCCATGCCAACCGGGGATTTAAGCACATTCCCGCAATCTGGGCCACCCTGGAGGACCTGGAGGGCCGACCTCTGGGTGAAGGCCTCCTGGAGAGCATCATTGGCTCTTTAATGGAGTCAAAGACTAAATATTCCAGCCAATGAATAAAGGGTTATCCGCCCTCCCCAAAGAACCCTACAGGAACGACGCCCATTGCGAGGGCATTACAGTTACGACCACACAAGCCCATCGTGGTTAACTATGCAGCTTCATCCACACCCTCAATCAGCCCATGTGAACTCTCGACTCTCGGCGTCAAATTATCCTTGGGAGGGATAGAACTTGCTGAATAAGAAGCGGAAATGGACCACCCTTGTTGCTGTCCTGATGATTGCAACCCTGGCCCTGACGGCCTGCGGGACCGGTACTGGCGGTACGCCACCAGCAAAGGACAGGACACTTGTAATCGGCATGGATATCGGGATCGCCGTATCACTGGACCCTGCCGTAGCCTACGAAGGTGGATCGATCTTTGCCGTTCACCAATTCTATGACACACTGGTAACCTTTGATGGCGCGGACCTGAGCAAAGTTATCCCCTCGCTTGCAACCGACTGGAATGTAAATGACGAAGGCACTGTCTGGACCTTTAACCTCCGGGATGACGCCACCTTCCACAGTGGCAACCCCGTTACCGCCCAGGATGTTGCCTATTCCTTTGACCGCGTTATTGAATTGGACGACTCACCTGCTTGGCTCCTGACCCAGACGGGAATGGAAGTGGGATCCACAGAGGCTGTGGATGACTATACCGTCAAGATTACCCTACCCACGCCCTTTAACCCCGACGCCTTCCTTGCCTGCCTCGCCTACTCCGTGGCCTCAGTGGTAGACGCTGAAGTTGTAAAGACCCACGAGTCCGAGGGCGCCCTGGGTAAGGATTGGCTGATTGACCACTCGGCGGGCAGCGGTCCCTTTGTCCTTGACAAGTGGGAACGGGAAGTGCAGTACCTCATGACCGCCAACGAGGATCACTTCGATGGGGCCCCTGGTGTTGATAGGGTCATCGTACAGCACATCTCAGAGGCTGCCAGTCAGAAGATGCAGCTTGAGAAGGGCGACATTGATATCGCCATGAACCTCAACAATGAGCAGATTCAAGAGCTTCACGATGTCGATGGCATTGAGGTTATTACCGGAACCTCGGATAACATCAACTACCTCGGCATGAACGTCGGCATTGAGCCCTTTGACGACGTCCGCGTGCGTAACGCTGTCAAATGGGCAATTGACTATGAAGGGCTCGTCGAATATGTCCTGATGGGCAACGCCGTGATTAACCAGTCCTTCATTCCTAGGGGCTATAGTGGCTACGACGATACCATCTACTACGAGCGCGACGTTGAGAAGGCCAAGGCGCTGCTGGCTGAGGCCGGTCTCCCCGACGGTTTCAAGACCACAATGCTGACCAGCACCTCGCCAACGGCCGGGGTCCCCGCTCCCGATGTAGCCGCCAAGCTCCAGGCTGACCTGGCCGAGGTTGGTATAGAGGTTGAGATCCGTCAGATGACCGGTGGCGAGATGTACCAGATCTACCGCGCCCAGGAGGCCGAGATGATCTTCGCCGGTTGGGGCCCTGACTACGCAGACCCCGACTCCAACGCCAACCCCTTTGCCAACCACCGCGTGAACCAGCTGGCATGGAGGTTGCAGTGGTACCGCGATGACCTTGCTGACCTTGTTCAGCAGGCGGCAGCCCTCAAAGATTGGTCCGATCGGGCTCCTATCTATGCGGAACTGACCGAGAAGGTCTCGACAGAAGGCCCCTTCGCTATCATGTATCAGCCAAAGATCTCCTTTGGTGTGCGAGACAACGTTGAGGGGTTTGTCTACAACTCAATGTACACCGCTCACCTTGCAGACATCTCCAAGAAATAGGACCTAGGGGATGGTTCATCGAGGGACTGGGGGCGTACTTCGCCCCCGTCCCTCTAATTACTGTATTTGAACATTTTTTGCCCATAACAAGAGATTTAGATAGAGTCGTTGTTGGAGGTGTTGTATTTGGAGCGCTACATATTGAAGCGCTTGGGTCTCTTAATCATTGTCCTGTTTGGGGTATCTGTCATCTCATTTACCCTTACCCATGTGGTACCCTCAGATCCAATTGTCTCTACCCTTGGCGAGCACGCCAAACCCGAGCAGATCCAGGCCCTCCGCGCCAAATGGGCCCTTGATGAGCCTCTGTATGTTCAGTTTGGGCTTTACCTCAAGGGGATAGCTAAGGGGGATCTGGGGGTGTCCATTCGGACCCGCCGTCCTGTCCTGGAGGACCTGGTCCAGTACTTCCCCGCCACCTTTGAGCTATCTTCGGTGGCAATCCTGATCTCAATCACCCTTGGTATTCCGATTGGGGTCCTGGCCGCCACCAGACGGGACAAGCTGGTCGATCACATAACCCGGATCCTAGCGCTGACAGGCGCCTCTGTGCCCATCTTCTGGCTTGGGCTACTTCTGCTAGCGGTCCTCTACTATAAGCTTGGGCTGTTTCCAGCCTCGGGCCGTCTCAGCATCTTTATCACAGAACCGCCAACAAGGACAGGCCTGCTTCTGATTGATTCACTGCTGGCAGGGAGTTGGACCACCTTTGTGGACGCCCTGCATCACCTGATCCTGCCTGCCTTTGCACTGGGCTATGCCTCAACAGCCATCATTACTCGAATGACCCGGTCAAGCATGCTTGAGGTTATCAACCAGGACTACATCACAACCGCCAGGGCCAAGGGCCTTTCGGAACGGGTCGTTATCTATAAACACGCCCTTCGTAACGCCCTCATCCCCACGGTAACGGTAATCGGGCTCAGTTACGGCAGTCTGCTGAGCGGAGCTGTGCTTACTGAATCCATTTTTTCCTGGCCGGGGTTAGGCCGGTACGCGACAAATTCAATGCTAAATGTTGACGTACCCGCCGTTATGGGCGTTGCCCTTGTGATCGCGCTGGTGTACAGCATCGCCAACCTTGTGGTGGATCTGGCCTACGGATTTCTCAACCCCACCATTCGATACGACTGATTCCGAGAGTGAGGAGGCGAACCATGACAGCAAAGAATAGTGAAGTAATTGCCCAGGAACATGGCCTTATAGCCCGGGATAACCCACGCCTGGCAGAACTCAAGAAGACCCTCCGCCTGCTCTGGAAGAGTACCACATCGCGTATCGGCATGGTCATTGTCGTGTTCTTCCTTCTGACAGCGCTTTTGGCTCCCTGGCTTATGCCCTATGACCCCTTCCATCAAGACCTGCCGAATAAACTGGCGGAACCCAGGGCTGGCCACTACTTCGGCCAGGACAACCTGGGCCGGGATATCCTGACCCGTGTCATTGCGGGAACAAGGATCTCCCTGGGGATTGCCCTGGTGGTGTTGAGCATTGGCGGGGTTCTGGGGACCGTGTACGGGCTGGTCTCCGGCTATTTTGGCGGGCGAATCGATGAGATCATGATGCGGATTACCGACATGTTTCTCGCCTTTCCCGATCTGATTCTGGCAATGGCCTTTGCGGCTCTGCTAGGCCCCAATCTGATCAATACCATGATTGCCATCAGTTTTGTGCGTTGGACCACCTACGCCCGGCTGGTCCGGGGCGAGGTCCTGCGGCTGCGGGAGACGGAGTTTGTCGAGTCAGCGCGCTCCCTGGGGGCTAGCCACTTTCGCATGCTCTTTACTCATATCCTACCCAACGCCCTGGCCCCCGTCATCGTCCGGGCGACAATGGACATGGGAGGCGTCATTCTCACGGCGGCGGGGCTGAGCTTCATTGGTTTTGGCGCCCAACCACCGACGGCAGAGTGGGGCGTCATGGTTGCCGACGGACGCAATTTTATCATGAACCAGTGGTGGGTATCCACCTTCCCGGGGCTGGCCATCCTTGTGGTGGTCCTGGGGTTCAACCTCCTTGGCGATGGCCTGCGCGATGTCCTTGACCCAAGGCTGAGGGGAAGCATCTGATAGGACAGTTGCGCGACTCTGCATCCCAGAAAAGCGAAGGGCCGGGAAGTTACTCCCGGCCCATTGGAATCTAAGAATGAGTAGCGCACTTCATGCAGTCTTAGTACTGGCCCATCAGACCCCGGTCGCGGGCAACGGTGACACAGTAGGCAAAGGTGCCGAGACCAACAAGGAAGTAGGCAAGGCCAACAATCGTCGCGACCAGCAAGTCCCCCAGGGGCAGCTGCCACAGGTGGTCGCCATCAACCATCACCTGGTGAACGAGCCTGTTACCCATGGCCAGGGGCAGGTACTTTATCCAGTAATACTGATTAATGGGAACGGCAACAAAGGCCACAAACACGAACTGCAGGATCTGGAAGGCAGACTGGATGCGCTTGTAGATCAGGGCGAGACCGCCCATCATGAACCCAATGCCGTATGGTCCCAGGATGGTGACAACAAGTAGAGGAAAGAGGCTGATAACATCAAGGTTAAGCCAGTTGCCGCTTGTCAACATCATGACCATAAGAAGGGCAATCACCATCACCAGGTTGACCATAAACCGGCTCACCAAAAGGGACCCGCTCACCCAGGCAAAGCCGGTTGGCGACAGGTACATCTGCTCAAGGGTCCCGATCTGGGCCTCGTTGGAGATGCTCCAGGAGAGATCAGAGTAGGCCATGATGCTGAATACCCAGACAATGTAGCCCACAACCAGGCCCTCCAAGCTATCGCCAGCCTGAAAGGCTGTTCCCCCCACAGCCTTGGCACCAAAGAATAACAGCAGAAACACGATGTACATTGTCACAAGGCTCGAAACGGTATTGAACATATAGCGCTTCATTTCTATAATGACCTTTACGAACAGCGACTTAAGGACAATCCAGCGCTTCATTGGGCATCACCATCCCTAATCAGGCGTAAAAATGCATCCTCTAGATCCGGCTCCTTCTGGGCAATGGAGTCAATGAGGGACCCGCCCTCCCGGATCAGGTCAATGACCTGGTAGAGTTCATCAGGGGCATCAAGGGTGAACTGCAGCTCTGTCTGTTGCCCCCGCATCCCTATCTCCATTGAGGGCACCACCGCCGCCAGCCGTTGCTTCACCGCCTCAGGCAGGCCATCTGATAGCACAAACCGGTAGGCCTTTGTCCTGAAGAGGGCCAGCAGGTTATCGACCCTGTCGTCGGCAATCACCCCTCCTTCTTTGATAATGACGACCCGTTCACAGACATCCTGGATTACGTCCATATCATGGCTACTGATAACGATGGCGCGATCGCCCTCAATAGCCATCTCCCTCAGAACCGAGCGCAGTTCAAGCGAGGTCTCAATGTCCAACCCCAGGGCGGGTTCATCCAGGAAGACCAGCCTGGTCTGCTTGGCCAGGGCGCAGACCACCGCCACCTTCTGCTTCATCCCTGTGGACAGATTCAGAACCGGCTCATCGGCCTTCTCCTGAAGGCCGAACCGCTCCAGCAACCCCTCAATATAATCTCGGTGCTGTCTGTAATCAAGCCCGTGGAGGCCCGCGAAGAGGCGAGCATTCTCCCTGGGTGTCATACGCCAGTAGATGTTTCGGGCCCCCTCAAGGACAGCGCTGACGTGCTGAATTGCCCTTCCATAGTGGGCCGTTGGATCCTGGCCCCAGATAAGGACTTGCCCCGTCGTTGGACGAACCAGGCCCAAGATGCACTTGATGGCGGTGGTCTTCCCGGCCCCATTGGGACCCAGCAGCCCTATGGTGCTGCCAGGCTCAATGGTCAGATCCAAACTGTCAACAGCGGTGAGGGGCTCCTTTCGCCGCCTCTTAAAGACCTTTGTCAGTCCCTTAACCTCTAGCGCAAAGCGGGGCCTTGCTTTGAGATCACTCAAGACCCTTGACATATTGTACTACCTCCTTCGGCCCGGTTACCGACCCGTAGATCTTGGCGGAATCAATGGTCTTGCGGGCCAGTTCCAGGCTGACATCACTGGAGAAGTGAAGGGCTCCAATGACGAAAATGCTGACCCTCTGGTTCTTGTCCGCCAGCTTGGCAAGTCCGCTCTGGGTGTAGCTTATGGCGCCAATGACCCACGCCTTCTTAGTGAGGGCCTCTTCCGACACAACTGAGTCGTGTTTGACAAGCTGTGACCTGATGGCAGTCCTGATGAAGTCGCTGCGATTGCTGTAAAAGGCGTTATCCACAAGAAAGTCGATCTTAGCGACATCCACCGGGCTCACGTTGATGGTCACCTTCTCTTGTTCCACCATATCCCCTACCCTCCTTATCTGTATACTCCATATGGAGTATAATTAGCATAACATCGGTTAAGCGATGGGTCAATGTCAAGGAGAAATCTCCTAATCTCAAAGTAACAGACAGGAGGGCCACCCCCTGGTGGGCCCTCCTGTCGCTGTTGCGCCATAGGTTCTTGAGCAGCTAATTGCAGGCTGTTACTTAGAAACCAGTCCCCGAATCCTCCTGAGACTGGTAATCTTCCTCAGACTCGGGGAACACATCAAGGTACTCCCAGGTCTCTGTATCCATGTCGACCTGAAGGGCGAACCACTGGTCATAGGGGGGATTGTATTGAATCTCCCTGGTAAAGACATGGGTCTCCTCCCCAACTACTAGCGTTAGCCGGACATCGGCGTAACTCTGTCCCGATGAGCCCACCTCATAGAAGAAGGGCGAGAGGATCCACACCCCCCTGGTAAAGTCAGCGTCAGGGGTTTCCGTGAACTCGAACCATTCGCTGCCACGGCGGCCATCAGTGATGTCGCTACCACCCGACAGGTTGTAGGAGTCGCCGAAGTACTCTATTGTACCCATACCGTCGGCATTGACAGACCATATCTCAAGGTCAAGGTCGGCATCGGTATCCCAGGACAGCTCCGCTCGCACCAGGACTCCCGAGGGTGAACTTGATCCCTGGGCTTCCTGGTCAAAGTGGTTGACAACCTCCCAAACCCCTAGGCTCATGTTGACCCTCAGGGCTAGCCACTGGTCGTTGGGCTCCTCTGCTGACATCCCCTGGGTGAATACATGGGTCTCGTCTCCAATGATGAGCTTCAGCGTCGCCACCGCCGTTGACTGCCCCGACGGACCGACCTCCCAGAAACAGGGCGAGATAATCCACGTCCCCTGGGAGAAGTCATAGTCTCGGGTTTTACGAAACTCAAACCACTCAGAACCCTGATTGCCATTGGCTATGTCAGGGGAGTTCATCAGGACCGAAGCATCTGCTTCATATTCGAAGCTGGTACTTGTCTCCGTCCAGATCTCCAGGTCCAGGTCGGCATCACCATCCCAGGATAACTCCACCCTGACCTCGCCATCAATGGTTCCGCTGGTCACTGGCTCAAAAAACTCGTCAATCATCTCCCACTGACCTCTGTCCATGTCAACGGAAACCGCCAGCCACTGGTTCTGATCCGAAGAAAATCCCAGGGTCTTGGTGAAGGTCTCCACCTTACCCCCAATTGTAAGGGTCAGAGTAATTTCCACCTCTTCACTGCCAGAGGGGCCAACGGCATAGAAGAAGGGGGAAATGACCCACTGACCGGCGCTGAAATCCACCTGCTGGGTCTCGCGGAACTCAAACCATTCCTTGCCCTCGCTCCCGGTGGTGATGTCCGGCGCGTTCATTAGCTCGCTGGCGTCCGCCAGGTAGCGATAACCGCCTTCAGAATTGGTCCAGATCTCCAGGTCAAGGTCGGCATCGGTCTCCCAGGTTAGCTCCACAAGCACCTCGCCCGGTGCCTCCGGATCTGCGGCTGGATTTGTGTTCTCACCAAGGACGTTCTCTGCCCCAGAAGAGCACCCAATGGACAGTAGGACCACAAGAAACAACACCAGGCCAGCAGCAGTGGCCTTGCGGTTCAGCTTCATCGTCAGTAACCTCCAGTTCTTGTCGATAAAGTCATTGGATATAAGAATAACTGCACCATAATGGCGCAGTTACACTATTTCACCAGCCACTTTGTCGATTCCTGTGGAAATAAATAGAACTAAGGCGCTACATCACTGACACGCTGCCTACCCACGCCTGGCATTGATGACGCCGTGCACTGTCGTGGCATCAATTCGAAGCCCTGTGTCCCGCTGGTAGTCAGGGGATACAGCGGCGAGACGGTGGTACCCGTACTCCCCCTTCTCTTCATCCTCAACCACCACTTCATCCAGGCCCTGAAGCCTGATGGAACCCATCTGGGTCTCCGCCTTCAAGGACAGGCCCTTGGGCCTGGCCACGGAGACTCCTATGTTCCCGTTAACGGATTTCAGGCGAACCTGCCCAGCCGCCTCATCAGGCAGGCGCAGGTTGATCTCACCATTAGTTGTGTTGAACTGAATATTGGGGCTTCTCAACCGGGCGGTAATGCGACTGTTGGCGGAAACCGCCTTGATCTCTTCAGCGACAATATCAATGATTGAGATCTCACCGTTGGTTGTGCCAGCAATGGCCCTCTCAGCGGTAAGGTCTCTGATGGATATACCACCGTTGAGGATGTCCAGATTAAGGTTGTACTGGCCCCTTGCCGGAAGACCGATGTCAACCTCCACCGCATGACGGCCCCCAAACTGCTTTGCCCCCTCAATGTTCAGGTCATTACCTCCAAACAGGACCGTTACAATCCCTTCAGCCCTGCTGGCGGCGTCATCCCCCTCAAGTTGACCCCTGATCCGCTTGACCAGGTTAACCTGGGCCTGATCACCGTCATGGGTGTGAAGGGATATGCTCCCGTTCTGAATCCCTACACTGACGGTGACGGTTTCCGCGAGGTCAGAGAACTCAACCTCATGGCTTTCCTCTACCACGAATTCCTTGATCCCCTTGACTTGATGCTTCTCTCTGGCTCCGCGCGCCCCGCGGGCCGCTGTCTCCATGGCGTGCCTGCTCTCCGACAGCGCCTCCTGGACGGCCTCCCGACCCTCTAAGAAGGCTGCCTGGAGGGCTCCCCGGCTTTCTCGCATGGCCTCATAGACCCCATCCCTGACCTCCCCACTGACCTCCCGGGTCACCAGCTTGGCTTCACGGAGGGCCTCTTTCAGTAGCTTCCGGATTTCATCCCCCAACAGTCGCCAGGAACTGGCCTGTTTCCCCCTGGTCCTCCCGGTTCCCCTACCCCTAGGTCCGCCTGTGGCGCTGCCTTCCCTGCGGGAGGGGGGCTCCCCCTCGCCGCCTGGGCCCGAGATCGAGTCGCTGCCTTCACCCAGCGCCTGAATCAGCCTGTGGGCCTCCTGCGAGGTTATCTTCCGATCAGCCAGCATCTCCAGCACCTGCTTCCGTTCATCCTCCACAGCAGCTACCCCCTTATGAATGGGTTTCTACCAACTACCATAAACGGTAGCTTTAATATTGTCAAGGAAGGATTTGCTAATCTTAAAGTCATGCTTGCAAGGGGTATGGGGGAAGGGAGAGGGCCTGAGGGCCCACTCCCGGGTGGGCCCTCTTTCTCTTTGGCAGCTTGGGTTTTCCAGCAGCCGCCTGCAGGCTGTCCTGTCTGATCGCTTCGGTAACTACTTCACCCTACTCTCAGTGATCCGCATAAACTCGTCTAACCCATCAAGGGAAACGTCAATGGCGCTCTGCCAGAAGCCGGGCTTTGTAATGTCAACAGCCAGGTGCTTGGCGGCCAGGTCTTCCACCTTCATCCGTCCAGTATCCCTTAACAGATTCACATACTTATTCTCGAAGGAAGGCCCTTCGGCCAAGGCACGGGCGTAGATACCGGCGCTGAAGAGGAACCCAAAGGTGTAGGGGAAGTTGTAGAAGGGCACACCGGTAATGTAGAAGTGCAGTTTGGAGGCCCAGAAGTGGGGATGGTACTCATCCAAGGCATTGCAGTAGGCCTCCTGCTGCGCCTCTGTCATCATCTGGTTGAGGCCTTCAACACCCAGGAGCCCCTTCTTTCTCTCCTGGTAGAACCTTGTCTCGAAGAGGAACCGGGAATGGATGTTCATCAGCAGGGCGACGGCGCGCTGCATCTTGTCACCAAGCAGGGCAACCTTCTCGTCTTCATCACTGGCCTGGTTCAGGGCAGCATCGGACACAACCATCTCAGAGAAAGTGGACGCCGTCTCGGCAACGTTCATGGCGTAGCGCTGCGCCATCGGCGGAAGGTCGTTCATTACGTGCTGGTGGTAGGCATGACCCAACTCGTGGGCGAGGGTGGAGACATTATTCATGGATCCAGAGAAGGTCATGAAGACCCGCGACTGGTTCAGCACCGGGGTACCGGTACAGAAGGCCCCCGGGCGCTTGCCAGGGCGGTCCTCAGCCTCAACCCATCGTCCCTCAAAGGCCGTATTCATCAGCGTCGCCATCTTGGGGCTGAAGCGCCCGACCTGATCAACCACAAAGTTTGCCGCCTCATCGAAGGCCATGGTCGTCTCGGTCTCACCCAGGGGAGCTGCCAGATCGTGCCAGCTGAGCTCCTTGAGACCCAGGAGTTTCTTCTTACGCCCAAGATAGTCCACCAGGCGATGCTTGTTCTGATTAATGGTATCCCACATCGTATCCAGGGTTCCTCTGGTCATCCGGTTAATCTCCAGGGGCTCCCGCAGGACATCATCCCAGCCGCGGTGCCGGTAGACATTGAGACGATAACCGGCCAGGTGGTTGAGGGCCGCGGCGCAGAAGTCCGCCGCCTCTGCCCATGCCTCTTCCCATTTGGCGAAGACCTCCGCACGCACCTCCCGCTTGGCGCTGGTCAGCTTGTTGGCAGCCTGGGCTGCTGACAGCTGAACAGACTTCCCATCCTCTTCAATGGGGATCTTGACCTGGCTAACAGCAAGATTGTAGACATTGTTCCAGCCGTGATAGCCATCCACTGAGAGATCGTTGATCAGGGTTTCCTGGTCTGTTGATAGCCTGTCCTTGGCCCTCTGCCTGCTCTCATTGAGGTTAAAGGCCACTGGCTGCAGCCCCTCAGCCTCAAGCAACCTGGCCCAATCAGCGTCAGGCACATTGAGCATATACTCATTCAGCTTCGTTAAAGCCGCTGAGTACGAGGCGCCGATCTGCCGCGAGCGGCCGCCTAGAATCTTGGCCTGCCGGTCATTTACATCCTGGGCATTGAGGCAACTGACAAAGGATCCAGCGTGCCTCAGGCGGATGGAGATGCCTTCCGCCTTTTCCAGAATGCCCGTCCAGAAGCCAGGGCTGGTAGGATCGCCCGGCAGCTCCCTGACCTCCCGGTAGAAATCGTCCACATCAGCCTCTAATAGGTCCAGGTACTCCCTGTACTCCTCTGAATCGCTGCCTCCAGGGAAGAAGGCCTCCAGGTCCCACTGGAGCTCCAAGTCCTTGAGCATAAAACCATCCCTTCTGGTCTTCGCGTCTACTACAGCTTCTCTAACCTTGCAAAGGCAACAAGCCCGCCTCCATCGCAGGACTTAAAGCCCAGGCTCTCATAGAAGGCCCGGACAACGGGGCCTTCATCCGTCAGCAGCACCTTCTGCCTGACATCGGAGAACCGCTCCAGAACCCTCTGCATCAGGCATGTGCCAATACCGCGCCGCCGGTGTGTGTCACGGACGATGATGTCCTGAATGTAGACAATGGTCAGGCCATCGCCCACAGCCCTGACAAGGCCAATCAACTCATCGCCGTCCCAAGCCGTCAGCACATACAGCGAATTCGCGAGCGCCTGCATAAGGCGGGGCATATCACCGGTATAGTTGGTCCAGCCGTCACGATCATAGAGGGCCTTGACCTCTGCCTCAGCCAGGTCAACTCCCCTTCTATACATAACCGCGTCCCGATCCCGTGCCACTTGATAATCCCCCCTCCCCTAATCAATAAGCCCGCACACAAGGGTTATGACTGGGTGCGGGCGCCGTGACCTTAATATAGCGAGTCTTTGCTTGCCTGACGTGTTTGAACTACTGCAAGTCCCCTTCAGTCACCCCTACTGACCAGATCCCTGATGCGGCTGAAAAAGGATCCCTTATCCACCTGCTCTTCCGGACTGTCCTCAATGACCGCGCCCCGCCGACGGCCAGATAGGACCTGGGCAATGGCTTCCAGTCGCTTTGCGGCAGGGGAGTTGGGATAGGCAATCAACTGCGGCGTTTGCCGTTTTATCGACTTGCTGGCCGCGGGATCAATCGGGGTATGCCCAAGAAAGTCTACCTCCATGCCGACAAAGCTCCTGGCAACTGCCACAATCCGTTCTCCCACCAGCCTTCCTTCACTGGCCTTTTCGGCCATATTTACGACCAAGCGGCAACGGGGACGCTTATCTGACTTACTCAGGACCTTTACCATGGCATAGGCATCAGCAATGGCGTGGGGTTCTGGCGTCGTTACAATGACGGCATCATCAGCGGCCAAAATGAGGTTTACCACGTTCTTAGAGAGCCCCGCTCCCGTATCGATGAGGATGATGTCAGCGTAGGCTTCCAGCTTCTCAAACCCGTTTATGAGCCATCGAAGCCGATCGGCCTCAACATCTGCCAGTGACATCAAACCCGTTCCGCCTGGCACAAGGTGAAAACCTCCAGGTGCCTCCCGGACAACCTCTAGGATGTCCTTCTGGCCGGCAATAACGTGATTCAAGTCGTACTGAGGTGTAAGTCCCAAGAGGACATCAACATTGGCGGTCCCGAGGTCAGCGTCTAGCACGCAGACCCTGAGGCCTTCCTTGGCCAAGGCCACGGCGGCATTCACAACAAACCAGGTCTTACCGACACCCCCCTTGCCACTGGTAACGGCAATGACCCGGGCCTTTGACTTGGGGCCGGGCAGGGCCACAGAGAAACTGGGTGAGCCGTTGAAACTTCGACCCAACACCTCTGAGCTGAAATCTACCTGCCCAGCAGAGTCGGTTATCCGTAGAGTCGCCCCCACAGGCAGGATTACTAGTTTACCATCATGGAGAGGAGTCCTTAAGACGGCAACAGCATCGTTGACCACCAGGACCTCAACCTCGTAAGGACCGGGGTAGAAGCTGGAATCTGGCTCAATGATAACCTTCGTACCCAGTTTGACCGTGGAACCACTCTGAACCGCCACCGACATAGGAATGATACCTCCCGAGAGCAAGCTAGAGTAAAACTTCCACATTGCCCGAAGATTTCCTGTTCCTGTTCAGAGAAGATGTGAAACTTTGTCGAACCAGGGAAGCCGTGTGGTGACATAAGTCCACATGCCGTCAGGCCTCACCTTCTGGCATAACACGGTTACGCCCTTTCAAACCTTGAGTACAATGTACCAGTCTAATATGACCCAGAACCACTCCTGCATGGAAAGGAGGGATAATCAGTGGCCGTCGAGATAAGGTCTTTCAGGTTTGATGAGGTCACCGCAACCCGGAGTAACATTGGTACAGCCCCCGTTACCCTTAACATAGTGCCTGGGGTGTTCAACAGCACTGGTGATGTGGTAATCATCACCGCTACAGTGGACTTCAGGGATTCCGGCCCGCTGCGCCTCTTTGAATTTCGGCGCAATGGGGTGGTGGTAGCTACCTTTAGACAATTCACCCGCGAGGGTGTCGACTCCGTTCTCACCCTCATAAAGTACCTCAGACAACCCGCGTCCTTTAGCACCTACACCCTTGTAACCTCTGGAGGTAGCGCCAACGACGATATCTTTCAGTCATCACTGAGCGTTGAAGTCCTCGACTGACTGGGATTAACAGTGTGCGCCAGAAGTAGAGACCCGGTCGGATCGTCCAAATCCAGTCGACCAAAAGAGCCAGAGGATCCCTTTCTGGCTCTTTCTCTTCTTGTACCTTTACTGGCGGCTTCACTTCCCATTCCCCCGGGCTCCAAGCCGTCCAGCCAGCGCCACCAAATCCTCACCCATTTGAGCCAGAGATTCACTTGCCGCTGATATCTCCTCCACGGCAGCCCCCAGTTCCTCAGAGGACTGATTGATGCTCTCCATGCTGCTGGCAACCGACGATGTCCCTTCCGCTGACTCCTCTGCAGACAGTCTAATCTCCGCCAACAATTGGTTAACCTGGTCCATCTGCTGCGCATTCTCTCCCACACGCTCGTTAATCAATCTGACCGACCCGGCTACCCTATCGACAGTAGCGCTGATGCCGTCAACGATACCGGCAATCTCCTGGGTGGATGCCTTGGCGTTAGACGCCAACGAGCGAACCTCCCCCGCCACAACCTCGAAGCCTCTACCGTGCTCTCCCGCCCTGGCAGCTTCTATGGCAGCGTTCAGTGCTAGCAGGTTGGTCTGGCCAGCTATTTCGTCTATGACCTTAAGGATGCCCGTGATTTTCTCGGCTGCTGCTGTTAGCTCCTGCACCCTGTTCTCTGCGTCCAAGGAAGCGCCCTTTATACCGTCCATGGCATCAACCGCATCCCCAACTCTTTCATACCCTTGTTGGACGCTACTGAGGGAAGAATCTGCCCCTTTGGCCATCTGCTCTGACCTTTCGGTGACAACGCTGATGATAGACGTCAGTTCCTGAATATTGGCGCTCATCTGCTCGGTGCTGGCCGCAAGCTCCTCTCCAGCGCCGCTGGTCTCTTCAGCCGCTCGCTGCAGGTCCCGTTCGGTCTCGACAACGGCACTGATATCACGGCAGATCTCAAACCCGCCAATGACTTCGCCCTGCTCATTGCGGATGGAACCAGCGCTTGCCTCAATTGGGATCTTGACTCCCGCGCGGTTTTCCATCACTACCCTTGCGCCAGAGATGACATCTCCCGTTGCCATACAAGACTTCAAGGCGCAACCGGTTTCACAGATATTACTCTTGAATATCTCACGGCAGGTGCACTTGTTGACGGTTTCATCAATAGAATACCCGGTAAGATCAGCGCAGGCCTGATTCATATAGGTGACGAGGAGGTCACCATCGGCGACGAAAAAGGGATCTGAGATACCTTTGATGATACTATTGGCATACTCTTCTTTCGCCCTGATGCTGGCCTCCAGTTCCAGCTGCTGCGAGATATCATGGATTACCTCAATTCCGCCGATGACCTCACCGTTAGCATCTGTAAGAAGATTGGCACTGGCGCTGACGACCGCCTCCTTACCCCAACGGTCTTTCACGACTACGCGGGTTCCCGTTGTTGACTGGCCTGAAGCCATACAGGCCCTGATGGCGCAGGAGGACTCGCATATATCACTCTTAAAGAGCTCCCGGCACGTGCTCTGACCAACCACTTCCTCTGCCTTCCAACCGGTAAACCTCTGGGCCGCATCATTGAAGTATGTGATTGTCAGGTCCTTGTCTACGGCAAAACATGGATCTGGGATTCCAGAGAGGATCCCCTCGTAATCTTGCCGTGGCTCATTGCGGTTGCGTTTCCCTCGATTTCCTTTAGACGCTAACATGAAGCTTGTCCAACTCCCTCCTGAATGGAAACTATTTCCTAATTCCTGCCAACATATTCTTTCGCAATTAAATGTATCGGTCGAAACCTATAGAATAGTAAGGATTTTTGTCGAATATTGCAGGCTTATTCCAGACTCTCGCTTTTTGTCTAACTGAAGTGGTGCGTTGAGCCGAGGGCATCGTGAATACAACCATATCCCAAGGCCTGAGCATACACATCAGCTGTCCTGGTAGCCATCTCCCCCACATCAAAGCGTTCTTCAGCAAACCCGCGGCTCCACACCTTCAGATCATGGATCCTACCACGGTCAGCAATGAGCTGACGCAGATCTTTAGCGATTTCGGCACTTGCTGGAGGACGAAGATCGTCGCCGGTCCATCCGCTGAAGTTAGGGACGCCCACCGACACGGCTCGCTCCGGACAGACCAGACCGCCATACTTCCTACCCAACACAAGGCAGGCGTTGGTAGCCGCCATGCCCTCCCTCAGGCCAACCCCGGTTCCCACCACGATATCACTCTCGGCCAGGTACGGGGCGGGATCAACTACCCAACCCAGCTTCCTCGCCGTGGCGCTAGGCCTTACCTGGTCCCAGGCCCCCAGGACCTGGAACCGAAGGGCCTGGCCCTCATCGACGAGCTGTGTAACTGCCCCCAATAGGGCCAACAATCCCGGAAGATTCTGCTTGCTCTGCCGACCGATGTAGGTGACTGTCACCGGCTGCTGGGGGTTGAGGATATCGCATTCCGTTGGCCTCGGGAGAAACCTGTTCAGATCAACTCCATTCCCAATCACCGAGAGTTTGTCTTCATGACTTGTAAGGGTTGATGCCACCCTATCGCCCACGGCGATAATGGCATTTGCCCGGTGAAAGGCCCACTCCGCTTCCGGGTAGTTGATAAAGCTGTGGCAGGTCAACACCACCGGCAGACCCAAAAAGATCCCGGCGTATACTGCATCAACGAAGGTCAGATAGGAATGGGCGTGAATGACGTCGTAGTCGCCCCTACGCAACGCCTTTAGAAGGGGTTCTCTGAACTCCGACAGTATCTTGTACCCAATGCCGTTTCTATCAAGCCACTCGAGGTACTCCCCCCTGTAGATTGACCTCGGAAAATGAGTGAAGATGACCTCTGCCGTCAAACCCTGGCGAACCAGTTCAGAGGCCAGATTGAGGATGTGGGTGGTCTGACCCGTCAAGAAGAACCTGGTTACAAGCGCTACCTTCACTGCCCTCTCACCTCGTCATCTCATTTCCTCAATGGGCCACCTGGCCCCGGAAGCAATGGCTCTCTACCACAGTCTATGACCGTGGTAGGGGGCGTGTTCCGGGGGTATCAGCGCTGCTTGAATAAGGAGGCCTGGTCCTCCCTAATCCGAATCTTCATCTTCCCTGCTAATCCGGGTAACCAGGCGCTGGTAGTCTCCGCCGATCCCTATGTCGTAACGCTCGCCAGATAACTCCCTGCCATAGCCAGAGAGTTCTGGCAGCATTGCCTTTATAGCGTCTGTGAGTTGAATCTCTCCGCCAACTCCGGCCTGGAGTTGATCCAGATAGTTAAAGACCTCTGGCATCAGGATGTATCGCCCAACAACAGCCAGGTTAGACGGCGGCGAGGACTGGGGTTTCTCAATAATATCCTCAACCCTGTGAAGACCTGTATTAACCTCATACCCGTCGATTACACCATAGTATTTCAGGTCCTCACTCCTGACACGCCTGAGTCCGAGGCAGTTGGTTCTATAGGTCTCATACACCTCTACCAATTGCCGTAGCCCCGGGCTGGCCCGGTTGAGGATGATCTCGTCTGGCAAGAGGACCGCTACGGGCTGCCCCGACGCGAAGGTACGGCCCAAACGCACCGCATCCCCCAAACCCCGGGCGTAGTCCTGGCGAATGTACTGGAGACCTACTTTGGGTAGGGATAGCTTCTCAAAGAGGTGTTCCTTGTTGGCCCGCTCCAGGAAGGCCTCCAGTTCCAGGGACCTATCGAAGTAGTCCATAATCACTGTCTTTCCCCTGGATAGCACGACAAGAATCTCCTCGATCCCTGAGGCCACCGCCTCCTCAACAACGTAGTGGATTGCCGGCCTATTACCTATGGGAAACATCTCCTTCGGAACCGCCTTGGTAACGGGAAGCCCCCTGGTACCAAAGCCCGCCGCCGGAATAATCGCTCTGTTGATCACGCCACTCACACTGGTCTCCCCCCGTCCCTGAGCCTTCTGACGTGAGCGTGAGTCCCAACAAGGGTTCACAGTCACATCCTATTCAAAACCCTTGATTGCGCAATGTATCTGTCCGAGGGTTACGCAAATCAGGTCGCCTCATAGTATGACACTAGCGAATAACCTGGGGATTGCCTTGAACCTTCAGGAGATTGAACCCTCGACGGAAGGAAGCCTCATTGAATCTATATTGGGAGATGGTGGTCATGCAAGTGTGCGTCATTGGCTGCGGGTATGTGGGACTGACAACAGGGGCTGTCCTGGCTGACCTGGGCCACAACGTCAGCTGTGTTGACATAGACCGCTCAAAGATCAGTACTCTAAGGCGGGGAGATGTCCCCATCTACGAGCCAGGCCTATCCCGCCTGATCGCTGAAAACACGGCGTCCCGACGCCTCAGCTTCTCAACTGAGATCAGGGAATCCATTGTCGGATCTTCAATAGTGATGATCGCCGTTGGAACCCCGCCGCTGCCCCAGGGCGGGGTTGACCTGTCAGCCCTGGAGGCTGTCGTTGAAGACCTCGGCGCCGCCATCAAGAAACCGAGCCTGATCATCACCAAGAGCACCGTTCCCCCTGGTACAAACGACTGGGTTGCAGAGTCCCTTAGCCAGAGAGGACTGGATGAGGACCACTTTGACGTTGTGTCCAATCCTGAGTTCCTACGGGAAGGCTCCGCGCTGGCTGATACAATGAATCCAGACCGCATCGTGGTAGGGGCCAGGACGCCGTCGGCCGTTGAGATTGTCAGGGATCTGTACCGGGGCATAGACGCCCCCTACATTGTTACCAACCTGGCCGGGGCCGAGATGATCAAGTACGCTGCCAACGCCTTTTTGGCTACCAAGATCTCCTTTATAAACGAAATAGCCAAGATATGCGATGCCTGTGGTGTTAGCGTTGAGGACGTGGCTTCAGGGATTGGGGCCGACCATCGCATCGGACCACACTTTCTCAGGGCGGGACTGGGCTACGGCGGGTCGTGCCTTCCCAAGGATATCAGGGCCCTTACCCACTTCGCCGAGGGACACCACCAGGAGCCCCATCTCCTCAAGGCTGCCGAGACGGTCAACAACCTTCAGATTGATGTCTACTTGAACAAGTTGCTCAAAGAGGTGCTGAAGAACAAGGGTACCCTTGAGTTCTCCAATCTCCAGATCACCGTCTGGGGCCTGGCCTTCAAGCCCCTCACCGATGACACCAGATCGTCGCCTGCCCTGCGTCTTGTTAAGCGCCTTGTTGATACGGGGTGCCAGGTCAGAACCTTTGATCCAGTAGCCCGGGCCACTATAGAGGGTGCTGACTCCTGCAGCAAGCAGTACAGATCCCTTCAGGGGTCACAGGCTCTGGTGGTTGCTACCGAATGGAATGACTTTGTTGAGGCCAACTGGTCAAAGGTGCTCAGTAAGATGGATGGGCGGATTGTCCTTGATACACGCAATTGTCTTGACCCAGCGCAGGTGCAAAGGGCGGGACTGGAGTACCTGGCGGTGGGGCGCCCATGAAGACACTGGTGACAGGCGCGGGGGGCTTCATCGGCTCCCACCTCTCCGAGGCCCTGCTTAAAGACGCTGAGGGGGCAGGTGGAGGCCGGGGCACCGAAGTCTGGGGGATCGATGCTCCCGTCAATCCGCATCTGTGGTGGCTGAAGGAGCGGAATCTCGCGGGTCTAAACCAGCACCCCATGTTTCACTTCGTTAAGGAAGACATACGCTGCACTGACTGGGAAGACCTGCTTGAAGGGGTCAAAACCGTATTTCACCTGGCGGCAATTCCAGGGGTCCGGACCAGCTGGGGATCGGGTTTCCGCGATTACGTTGATAACAACATTATCGCAACCCAGCATCTTCTGGAGGCCTGCAAGAACCATAGCCGCCGTGGGCAGTCAACGTTACTTGTGTTCGCCTCCAGTTCGTCAGTATACGGCGAGAAGCCGGGGCGCGTTGAGGAGGGGCTGCCCCTGACCCCTCTATCTCCCTACGGCATCACCAAGCTTACCTGCGAACACCTCTGCCAGGTCTACAACAGGCGCTATGGCATCCCCGTCATTATTCTGAGATACTTCACAGTCTACGGCCCCAGGCAGCGGCCAGACATGGCCTTTCACCGCTTCATAAAGGCAATGCTTCGTGAAAGACCCATTACAGTCTATGGTGACGGGCATCAGACAAGGGACTTCACCTATGTAAGTGACTGCGTGGAGGCAACCGCCGCCTGCATCAACGCCCAGGGGGCAGTGGGAAGGGCGATCAACATCGGCGGTCGCGAAAGGGCGTCGGTTCTCGATGTCATCGCTCTACTGGAAAAACTGCTCCAGCGCGAGGCGAGGCTGGAGTTTTCAGCAGAGCGTGGTGATGAACCTAAACACACCTGGGCGGACACCTCTCGGGCCGAGAAGCTCCTGGGGTATAAGCCCAAGGTCTCGCTGCAGGAGGGCCTCAGTAAAGAACTTGACTACCTGCGAAGGCTCTACCGCGATGTCGTTAGTAAAGTCAACGGCAGTTGACGCGGCTGCCCCGTCCAACCGTGCTTGAACTCGAAGGAGGACTGTCCGTATGAAGCTGGCCTTAATCTCATCTGAAATGCTGCCCTGTCCCGCAATCAGAGGTGGGGCAATTCAGGCCCATATTGACGGGGTAACCCCGTACCTTGCCAAGAACCATGAAGTAACTGTTTTTTCCATCGCCGACCCCGAACTGCCCGACACCGAGACCCGCGAGGGTATTCGCTATCTCCGGTTTCCCCGCAAAGGGTATGCAAAAAGCGTTGCTGCTGAGCTGGGCAATCACAGTTTTGATCTAATCCATGTCTTTAACCGTCCCCTGAACGTACCCCTCTACAAGGCGTCGGCTCCCGACAGCACCATGGTAATGAGCCTGCACAATGAGATGATGTCTGCAAAGAAGATTGACAGGGGGCGAGCCAGTGAAGCCCTTGACCTGGTGGCCAGGGTCATAACGGTAAGCGACTACATCGGCGCAACGGTTACCCGCCGGTTTCCTCAGTCGAAAGACAAGGTAGTGACTGTTTACTCTGGCGTAGACACCGACACCTTTATTCCCTTCTGGTATCTACCTGCCCGACCCATTCGCCAGCAGATGAGAGAGGCTTACGGCATCCAGGGCAAGCTGGTCATCCTCTTTGCCGGGCGACTGTCAACTGTGAAGGGGCCCGATGTCCTCATAGAGGCCATGAAGGGCGTTATTGAAAAACACAGCAACGCGGTCCTGGTTATCTGCGGGGGTAGGTGGTTTAGCGACAACAGCATTAACAAATACGTGCGCCACCTCTACCGGCTCGCGGCCCCCCTGAGAAAGCACGTGTTATTCACGAAGTTCATCCCCCTTTCGAAGATGCCCCATCACTACGCCATGAGCGACATCTTTGTCTGCAGCTCTCAGTGGCAGGAGCCGCTAGCCAGGGTGCACTACGAGGCGATGGCCGCCGGCCTGCCCATCATCACGACAAATGCTGGGGGAAACCCTGAGGTCATCACCGACGGCTACAACGGTCTCGTAATCCAAAACTACCTGAATAATCCCTCCGCCTTTACCAGGGCCATTAATCTGCTCCTCTCCAACAAGGGAAAGGCGTGGCAGATGGCCTTCAATGCCCGCCAACTGGCCGAAGAGAGATTCAGGTTCGAGCATGCCGCCAACAGGCTTGAGAAAGCATATCTTGAAGCGCTGGGAGATGAGAGCAATGACTGAGGAGACCATCGCTCTGGCCAAGAGACTCCTTGACAACTGGGATCTCCAGTACGATCAGATCGAAATAGTGCAGGCTTACAGCAGGTCCATCGTATGGAAGGTTCTTACTTCTGACAGGTCGAAGTGCCTGAAAAAGCCGAAGCGACCCCTCAAAAAGGTGATCTTCTCCATCTACGCCCAGGACTACCTGGCCAAGAAGGGGGCTCTTGTCCCAGGGATCGATATCACCAGGGACGGCAGGCTCTTCATTGAAGAGGGTTCCTTCCCGTATGTGCTCTCTGACTGGATTGAGGGCCAGCACCTCAACGAGGACAACCGAGAAGATTTCAACCGACTCATACAGGGGCTGGCAACCTTCCATCGGGATTCCATTGGCTATCAGCCGCCCCCAGGGATTGCCTCCGCTTCGAAATTGGGACGCTGGCCAGCCCATTACACCAAGCGGTGCCGGCAGATGACGGCATGGAAGCTCCTGGCTGCTGATGAGCCAGAGGATCCCTTCTCCCGCCTCTACCTGAAGGATATAGATTACTTTATTGAGATTGGCCAATACGCCCTGAAGGAGCTGGAGGCCTCTTGCTATCGGCAATGGGTTGCCCAGATGCAGGCCCAACCCGGTCTCTGCCACCAGGACTATGGCGCCGGAAACACTGTCCTGTCAGATAACAAGGTCTGGGTCATTGACCTGGACACCGCCACCTTTGATCTCCCCATTCGAGATCTGAGGGGGCTATTATCGTCACCAATGGAGTCCGCTGGTGGATGGTGTGAGGACAGCTTTGAGGCAACTATAGGCTGCTATGGCGCCATCAACCCCCTGAGTCAGGCACAACAGCGGGTTTTGTTGATAGATATGCTATTCCCCCACGAGTTGCATGAGCTTGCGAGGGACCGCTATGCGAGGAAGATACCTGTACACCAGGATGAACTTGCGCTAGTGATGGGCTTTGAGCGCGGTAAGCACCAGCAGCTCAAAGGCATACTGGAGAGCTAGTGGGCTTCTGCCAGTGAGGAGGTAGGTGTTAACATGCGCGTAGCGATAATAGCCACCGAGAAGCTGCCGGTACCACCCGTCCGGGGCGGCGCCATTCAGATCTTCGTGGACGCGGTGGCTCAGAGACTGGTGAAGGGTAATGACATCTCCGTATGTTCCGTCAGTGACCCCGCCCTGATGTCCGGCGGTGATGATAGCCCAGGGGTTCACTACCGCTATTTTGGCAGCACCGACTATCTCTCTGAGCTGACGAACCACGTGGCCGAAGCTGGCTATGATATCATACATGTCTGCAATCGCCCAGCCTGGGTTGAACCCCTGGCTGCAGCAGCCCCCGGAAGCAGGTTTGTCCTGAGTGTTCATAATGAGATGTTCGCAGCTGGCAAAATCAGCGAAGGGATGGGGCGTCGGTGCATAGACCGGGTGGCGCGGATCACCACCGTCAGCGACTACATCGGTAAGACCATTGTCTCGCGTTTCCCTGCTGCCAGAGCCAAGGTCAGAACCCTCTATTCCGGCGTTGACCTTGCCGCCTATCACCCGCCCTGGACTACCCGGGGGCAGAGCCTGCGCGAGGAATTCCGCGGGGATCTGGACCTTACTGGGAAGAAGGTTATTCTCTCTATCGGCAGGTTGAGTAAGGTCAAGGGCGCGCATCTACTTCTGCAGGCCCTACCTACGGTTCTCGAAGAACACCCCGATGCTGTCCTGGTATTCGTCGGTTCCAAGTGGTTTGGCGACAACACCGTCAACAACTATGTTAAGCACCTCTATCAACTGGCGGCTGTCTTTAAAGACAGTGTTCTCTTTACCGGTTTTGTTCCACCTGACAACATCCAAGGGCTCTTTGCCATGGCCGACGTCTTCGTGTGCAGTTCTCAATGGCAGGAGCCTTTGGCCCGCGTACACTTCGAGGCAATGGCCGCCGGACTGCCTATCATCACCACGAACCGGGGCGGAAACCCAGAGGTGGTCCATACCGGGGAGAACGGGGTTGTCATTGATAGGTACGATGACCCGGCAGAGTTTGCCAGGCACATCAATGTGCTACTTGATAGTGCCAATGACCGTGAGAGATTAGGGCGTAAGGGGCGTGAACTGGCAGAAGCGCGCTTTGGTTGGCAGCAGGTGGCCGCCAGGCTCGAGAGGGTCTACGCCGAAACCCGCGCCCTGGAGCAGAACCATCGAGAGGGTGATCAGTGATGCCACAGGAATCTATTGTCAGGGCGGTTCTGGACTGCTACCCCCTGGAAGTGTCAGATGTCTCCCTGATTCAGCGCCGCACCCGCAGGACCTTCTGGACTGTCGCCACGGACCAGGGGGAGATGATCCTCAGGCAGACCCGGGTGGACTCCCCCCGGATGCTGTTTATCGCCGCTGCCCAGCTTTACCTGGAGCAACGCGGCCTGGCCATCTCGCGCCTCCATCTCACTAAGGAAGGCGGGGCCTGCGTGTCAGTAGCTCCCCATAGCTATGTTCTCTTTGAAAGATTGAAGGGGCAGCCCCTCAACTACTTTGACAGAGAGCACCTCAAACAAGCAATGCAGTTCATGGCAGGGTTTCATGTCGCCTCAGAGGGATACAGTGCCCCCAATGAGAGCAAGAGCAGGCGGCGGGTAGGGAAATGGCATAGGCTCTACAGATGGCGTATTCAGGAACTGGAGGGATACAGGCTGCTGGCGGCAAACCATCCTGACGACCCCTTCTCTGCCGCCTTCAAAGAACATGCTGATTTCATGATTGACAATGCCAATCAGGCGCTCACAGCCATTAACGGACCAGGATACGAGGACTGGACCAATGAGTGTGCGGAACGAGGGACCTTTTGCCAGCAGGACTTCACACTCGCCCGCCTGGTTTCACGGGCCGATTTTGCTTCAATGAGAGAGCTGCGGTCCATCAACAAAGACCTCCCTGCCCGGGATATGCGCATTTTCATCAACAAGGTCATGAAAAAATTGTCGGTATGGGACAGCAACCTGGCCGCCGATATGCTCCACTGGTACCAGGAGGCCAATGCTCTCGATGAACCCAAATGGCGGATACTCTGGGCAGACCTCCAATTCCCCCACCTCTTCTACTCTACGGTTCACAAGTACTATCTGAACCTGAGGCCTATCTGGTCTTTAGAAAAGCATCTTCAGGCACTGAAGAATGTAATATCCGTTGAGCAAACGAAGACTGATTTTATCAATCACTTTGACGAGACCTATGCCTACATCAACGGCGCTCTGCCAATGGATCAGAACGCCTTCAAGGATGTCCAGCAACCACAGGTAACGATCACAGTGGTCAGACCCGAGAAACCTGAGAGTCTGGGTCTGGAATCGGCCAAACCGGAGATGGAAGGAGCGAAGGATATAGACCCGGGTGGTAGTGATCAGATAGATTCAGTCGATCTCACCGGATTTCGCTTTGAGACACCGGCACCTGAAAAGGGGCCAGCTGGGAGCGAAAGGCAGAGGCCCATATCCCGAAAGAGGAGGCGGCGACAGGAAAAGAGAACCAGAGGACGCCGCAAAGGGCGATGAAGGGCGGTGGGGGATTAATTGCTAAACAACATGCTGCTGTAATCTGGTATGATAGAAAGTGACACAACGAATGAAGAGGCTGGTCCGGGGGAGGGATCCACGATGTCAGTACTAGGCAGGCTGGTCATGTCAGGCGATATATCTCTATTCTACTGGCTCAATCAGGGGCTGCAATCCGTCTCCATGAGTATAATAATGAGAGCCATTACCCATCTTGGGTCAACCTCTCTTTCAGTTGTTCTTCCAGCTGTCATGATGATGTCGCCGGGGCGTAGTCTTTCTCGGTCCGGCCAGGAACTGGCTCTGACCCTCATAATCAGCCAGGTTTTTGTTCATGGGATCAAGAGGGTCGTGAAGAGGCCAAGGCCTTTTCTGACCCTCAAGTACGTCATCACAATTGAGCCACCGCTGTGTCCTTCCTTTCCATCGGGACACACAGCAGCCGCCTTTTCAGTAGCCTTCGTTCTGGCAACCCTTTTGTCCGGGTGGGCAACAGTATTTATGGTTGGCGCGGGCCTGGTGGGTATATCCCGGGTCTACCTGGGTTTTCACTACCCCTCTGATGTCCTCTTCGGAGTCCTTATTGCCTACCTATCCTTCACCCTTGCCACCCTTTCCCTGGCGGCGACCCTGAGCGCCTAATAGCTCAGATTTGCTACCGCCTCAGACGCATCCAAGCCCTGATTCCTACTGCAATCGCATTAAGGCCACCAACGAGGGCTACCAATACCACCGCGGCGCCAAAGGCCATTGACGTTGGCACATTGGGGGCCTGTGTTGCCACAACGAAGACATGGAAGGGCAGGGCCATCACCTGATCGAAAATGCTGTCAGGAAGACTGGGTGTGTAGAAGACCGCCGCTGTAAACATGATGGGCGCCGTTTCACCCGCTGCCCGGCCAATGCCCAGGATTGTTCCTGTGAGGATAGACGGCGCGGCAGTAGGTAGTACGACGTTCTTAATGGTCTGCCACTTGGTGGCACCCAGGGCCAGGCTGGCGTGACGGTATTCATCAGGAACTGAAAGCAGGGCCTCTTCAGCGGTAGCGATAATTACCGGCAGGGTAAGGAACCCCAAGGTCAGGGCTCCGGAAACCAGGGAACGCCCGAGGTTTAGGGTTAGCGCAAAGAGGCCCAACCCAAAGAGGCCGTAGACCACCGACGGCACTCCAGCCAGGTTCACTATGGCCAGCCGGACCAGTCGCTTAAAAAGGCTCTCACTGGAATACTCCACAAGATAGATGGCGGTCCCGATTCCAAGAGGCAGGGCCACCACAACGGTACCCAGGGTAAGGCAGAGAGTGCCGACAATGGCAGGGAAGATGCCTCCTTCCGTTAGGAAATGCTTGGGGGGCTGAGTCAGGAACTCCCACGATAGGGCAGGAGCACCAAGGTAAATGAGATAACCGATGATCAGGAGGACGGGAGCAACAGCCATCAACGTCCAGGCCCCCAGGACACCAAAGCCCATTCTCTCCTTCGCCTGCTTAGATAGAAACTGCATCGTCAAAACAATCCTCCCCTACGAGCGCTTTCCCGAAGAGACTGCCGCGCCTCTGAACAGCATGTCAGTCACTAGATTAATGACGAAACTAATAGCAAACAGAATCACACCCAGTCCGAATAAGGCCTGGTAGTGCAGGCCTCCCTGTACAACTTCTCCCATCTCCGCAGCAATGTCAGCAGTTATGGTCCGAACGGCGTCAAAGGGGGAACCTGGAATCACCGTGGCATTTCCAGCCACCATCAGGACGGCCATGGTCTCTCCAATGGCTCTACCAATACCAAGCATGGCGGCGGCCAACAACCCACTCTTGGCAGCGGGAAGGACGACATGGAGAGCAGTCTCCCACCTGCTAGCCCCCAGGGCGAGAGAGGCCTGCCGATATGAGTCTGGAACAGAACTCAGGGCGTCCTCCGATATGCTAACTACGGTTGGCAGGGCCATTACCCCCAGAACAATCGAAGCTGTAAAGGCTGAAAGGCCACTGGGGAGGTTCAGCGCCCCCTTAATCATTGGCGCCAGGACCATGAGACCGACAAAACCATAGACTACCGATGGTATCCCCGCCAGTAGCTCAATGATGGCCTTCGCCATTTCCCTCAGGGTCCGGGGCGCCGCCTCCGCCAGGTAGAGGGCCACACCAATCCCAGTTGGGATCGCTATTAGGGCCGCGCCAAAGGTTACTGTGGCAGAACCCACGATTAACGGTAGAGCGCCAAAGGCCTGAGTCTTGCTAACCGGCGCCCACCTGGGACCGACAATGAAGTCAATGAGCCCTGTTTGACGAAATACACCGATACCCTCCCTGAATAGGAACACGAATATCAGCAACAGGGTCACTATTGAGGTGGCTGCAACGGTCTTAAAGACAAGATTGGCGATGGTTTCCTCTGTTCTGCTTCTTCCTCTTCTTCTCCGTCTTGGTGTCACCAAGGAGTTCTCACCTCCGCTAGATCTCGAACATCAGGGGTTGGCCTCTGCTTTGAAACATGGCGCAAACCCGCATGGAAAGTGCGGGTCTGCGCAGGGTGCGTAGGGTGCGTAGGTGTTTATCTATTATCTATTTACTTGACTGGGAGGTACCCAACCTCTTTGACAATATCCTGGCCCACACGGGAGAAACCGAAATCCAGGAAAGCCTTGGCGAGCCCTGTGGGCTGCCCAATGGTATACATGTTAAGATCGCGGACTACCGGGTATTCACCGCTGGCCGCCGTCTCAAAACTCGGTACAACGGCAGGCTTGCCATCGGCAGATACGCCCACAGCCTTAACAGCGTCACTCAGGTATGCCAACCCTACATAGCCAATGGCGGTTTCTTCTTGCGCTACTGCCTCGGCCAGGGCTGCGTTGGAGCCGGTCTTGCGGCTGTCAGCAGCATAGTCCTCATCGTCGAGAACGAACTCCTGGAAGAAGCCGTAGGTACCGGAGCTGGTGTCGCGGGTGTAGACCAGGATTGCCTGGTCAGGGCCGCCAACCTGGCTCCAGTTGGTGATGGCACCGGTGAAGATGCCCTTGATCTGCTCCATGGTAAGCTCTTCCACAGGATTGTCAGGATTGACAATGACGGCGAGGCCGTCACGACCAACGACAAACTCCACAGGATCGGTGCCGTGCTTGGCAACGACGCTCTCGCGCTCAGAGTCCTTCATCTTCCGAGAGGCCATGGCGATGTCAGCGGTACCATTGATGAGAGCGGCGATGCCATCGCCTGAACCACTGGCGCTGACAACTACCTCTACATTTTCGTGTTTGGCGTGGAAGGCCTCAGCCCAGGCCTGGCCAACAGGACCCACAGTTGTTGATCCGTTGAGCTGAAGTGAGCCCTCTAGGAGGTCTATGACTGGGAGATAGCCAACCTCCCTTACGATTTCCTGACCCTCACGGGAGAAACCGAACTCCAGGAACTCCTTGGAGAGACCGGTTGGATCGCCGATGGTATACATGTTGAGATCGCGGACTACAGGGTACTCACCGCTGGCCGCTGTGGAGAAGCTAGGAACAACGGCAGGACTGCCGTCAGCAGATACGCCCACAGCCTTGACGGCGTCACTCAGGTAAGCCAACCCTACGTAGCCAACGGCGGCTTCTTCTTGCGCTACTGCTTCGGCCAGGGCTGCGTTGGAGCCGGTCTTGCGGCTGTCAGCAGCATAGTCCTCATCGTCGAGAACAAACTCCTGAAAGAAGCCGTAAGTGCCAGAGCTTGTGTCGCGGGTGTAGACCAGGATTGCCTGGTCAGGGCCGCCAACCTGGCTCCAGTTGGTGATGGAACCGGTGAAGATGCCCTTGATCTGCTCCATGGTAAGCTCTTCCACGGGATTGTCAGGATTGACAATGACGGCGAGGCCGTCCCTACCAACGACAAACTCCACAGGATCGCTACCGTGCTTGGCAATGACGCTCTCACGCTCGGAATCCTTCATCTTCCGCGAGGCCATGGCGATGTCAGCAGTGCCGTTGATCAGGGCAGCAATGCCGTCGCCTGATCCACTGGCGCTAATGACGACCTCGACCTCTGGATGCTTTGCATTGAAGGTCTCTGCCCAAGCCTGTCCAATGGGGCCGACGGTGGTTGAACCGTTAATAAGTACTGTTCCGCCCGCTGTTCCATCGTCTCCAGCAGGATCGTCCTGGCTGCCGCAACCGACCACAGTAAATGCCAGTAGCAGGACTGCAAGTAGCACGGCCAGAACCCTAAAACCTTTAAACATAGCAGTTCTCCTCCCCGAGTTTGCTGTCAAAACCTATCAGTACACAATGAGTTCTTTGCAGGTTAACAATAACAAATGGGCTTTAACCTTCCACGATGACCAGGTTAAGGTTGCTTTAAGAAGGTATTAATGGGCTGGCGGATCCTTTAACGTACATAGGAGGCACTGGGTAAAGCATGGGTTACAACAATGTGTTATGTTGCCTGCTATGTCCGGGGTCTGGCAACATGTAGCTATAAACACTAATCATGTCTAAGCAGGGTGACTTATCTTGAGACACGCGCTCCACCGCCCATTTCAGCCCGAGACAATTTATCTTAGCTACTGCGGAGCAACGTCACTGCTCTTCAGCCTTGTCTTCACCGTCAGCGGACTCTACCTCATCAGTATAGTGAACCTGAATCCCCTTCAGCTTGTCCTCGTTGGCACCGTTCTTGAGGTGTCGGTCTTTCTTTTTGAGGTACCGACAGGTCTGGTGGCTGACCTGTACAGCCGGAAGTTGTCGGTGATTATCGGGCTCTGCCTAGTAGGAGCGGGGTTTGCCCTTCAAGGCAGTGTCGCCACCTTCGTAGCGGCCCTGGCGGCCCAGGTCCTTTGGGGACTTGGTTACACCTTTACAAGTGGAGCCGACCAGGCCTGGATTGCCGATGAGATCGGTGAGGATGGAGACCTTGAGACCGTATTCCTCAAGGCCTCGCAGGTAAGGCAGCTGACGGCCTTTTTCGGAATTCTGGCCGCTGTTGCCCTGGGGAGTATTGGGCTGCGGTTACCAATCATCCTTAGTGGGGGGCTCTTTGTTGTCGTGGCATTAATTCTGGCACGGTTTATGGCGGAGACCCGCTTCGAGCCCGCCCATGTCGCTGGGGTCAGTCCCTACAGGAGCGCCATGCGGCAGTTCATCAATGGCCTGCAGTCCATCAGACAACGCTCAATCCTGATGATACTTGTGGCCATTGGGTTCATCTACGGGCTCTACAGTGAAGGGCTTGACCGCCTCTGGGAACCCCATTTGCTCCAGGACATTACCCTGCCCACTGCCGGCAATCTTGAGCCAGTGGCCTGGTTCGGCATCATCAATGCTGGCGGGATGATACTGGGTATCATTGCTGTGGAGTTCCTGAAGAGACGCACCCAGCGGATAGGTCGCGTCCAGAAGACCTGGGTCCTCCTGGGCATGAACCTGACCCTTGTGGTCAGTGTCTTTGCATTTGCCCTGGTAGGGCAGTTCGCCCTGGCCCTATCGGCATATTGGCTCAGCTCCGTTTCCCGGAAGTCGATCCATCCCCTCTACAGCGCCTGGGCAAATCAGAACATTGACTCCGCTGTCCGGGCCACAGTCCTCTCTACCATGGGTCAGATCAGCGCCTTCGGTCAAATCGTTGGTGGCCCCTTTGTCGGGCTTATAGCCCGGCAGATATCAATACCAGCGGCCCTGGTGGTATCGGGCCTGATGTTAACCCCTGTTCTGGCCCTCCTGGCCTACGCTGGCCTGGCTGAGGCTCGGAACACGACCTCGACCAGAGAGGCACCCTTAACCCCCTAGAAACTCCGCCTCTAGCAGGCTCATCATTATGAAGTCATGGTAGGAGTGATTATAAAAGTATCCGTCTCGCTGAACACCCTCCTGTTTAAATCCAACACTCTCATAGAAGCTGATGGCCCTCTTATTAAAGCCAACGACCCCCACGGCAACGCGATGAAAATTAAGATAGCCGAAGGCATAATCCACGAGCAGCCCAATTGCCTCCGTTCCATAGCCCTTGCCCTGGGCATCCTTTTCACCGATGATCATCGTCAGGTCTGTTGTGCGCCAAAAATGGTGCATCCTCAGGAGACCGGCCTCGCCAATCACCCGGTCATCTTCCTTCAGTACGACGGCAAACCAGACCCTGGACGAGTCCTTATTGAGACGTTCAAACCACTCTTCATTGGCGACAGTGGTGGTTGGCAGCACCTCACCGGTCTCTGCCCTTGTCTGGGGATCATTGGCCCACCGTTGGATGTGAGCCAGGTCGCATCGATCAAGGGGTCGCAAATAGAGCCGCTCCCCCACCAGGAATGCATTTCTACCACGTTTGGATTGTTGCTTACTCCCTTCCATCTAGCATCTACTCCTGTTCTGTAGTCTCGTCTCCGCTTTCGCCTGAGCATGGCCAGTCCTAGCGCTGACACTCACCCTATATTCTTCTCCACCGGGCCTACTCCCTTGCCGCAGGGAAACAATTCCTCAGGCTGTGCGTATTGGAAGTTAAGAGTGACCACTACTGAAACAACTCATCAGGCGCACAACAGAAGAAAGAGGTGTTGCTCGTGAATACTGCAGCAATTGCACCACTATACAGGACGCTAAACAGGAAGTCGCTTGGCATCAGCCTTCGGGCAAGCTGGAACTACATCGTGGTTCTGGCGGTGGCGGCAGTTTGCTTCACCGCCATGTATCGTCTGTCAGGGATGGCCATGGCAGCCGCTGGGTTCTGGACCGCAGCCCTCTGCGGTAGTACCTACGCCCTTCTCCGCGCTGCTCAGCACCGGCGCTTCGCCAAAGTGCTGAAGGTCACTGGCGACAGGCTCGATGGCGGTAAAGTGATCAACAGCGAACAGGCCCGTAAGGTAATCCGTGAGAGGCTGCGCCAGCGGGAACAGGCCATCCATGAGCTGGCCAAGGAGACCACCTATGGTTCAGCCCTTCACGGCAGGTACCAAGGGCGAGAATACACCGTCCACAACACCCGGCAGAACTTCTTCTCAGGCTGGCTCACTATTCGAGTAGAAGTGGCGGCATATCTTGACAAGGCTCTGGAGGAAACGGTAACAATCATGCGATGGGACAATAACAGTGAGGTCAAAGGCTTTCTCCTGAAGACCGGAGATGCTGACTTCGACAGGGAATTCCGGGTCTATGGATACGGTGACAAGGACTCTGTGGCGAACCTTATTAGCGAGAAAGCGCGCAGGGTCATCGATAGGCTGGAACTGGGCCCTGACATTAACTCGGTGACAATCAGGGACAGAAAGATAGCACTAGAACTCACATCAGATCCCGTGAATGCTGAAGAGCTCTCTGAGCAGATCAAGAGCATCATGGAACTTGCCAAAGCTATCGACGCGCACTAACCATAGTAGAGATACTCAATGCAGTCCCTGAAGCCAGGAGGGCCCCAGTAGAACAGGGGCCCTCTTTTTCTGTAAAAAGGCGTTTCGTGATTGAACCCCCAGATAACATTGACATCTAGTAGCTCCCTAATGGTATACTGGGTGCAGAGGTCAATATACCCCATAGGGTATCTAAAGCAGTGGGAGGAGTGGCTATCAAGTGCCAGCAGTTGTTATTCGAGAGATGTGCCGGGGCTGTGGCAACTGTGAACGACGATGTCCAGAGCAGGCCATCAAAAGCTTGTCTGGAACAGCCCTTGTAGATGCAAGTAAGTGTACGGAGTGCGAAACCTGCCTTGAGGTCTGCATGCAGGGGGCAATCACCATGTCACCGCGGCAGAGCAGCACCGCTTAGCAGAACTTGTATTTCAGAAGGTGGCGGGCCTCTTCCAGGGTAGTGGGGGGCTGCTCCAGGTAGCCCTCAAACAACCTGGTAACGGTGGGGCGAGTTAACCCCGCCTGTTTTTCCATCAGATCCCTGTCCAGGAGGACCCTTTTGTCACCATCAGCTATTATGCGGCCCGCTGCAATGATGATGACCCTATCAGCCCATTCAGCCACGAAATCAATATTGTGAGAGGCCACAATAATTGTCTTCCCGGCAGTACTGAGCTGGTCCAGGGTGGAAACCAGGTCTCTCTGGCCAGTGGGGTCCAGGTGGGCCAGGGGTTCATCCAGAACAAGGATCTCGGTACCCATTGCCAGAACCCCGGCCAGGGCCACTCGCTTCTTCTGGCCAAAGCTAAGGTTCTGAGGGTTCTTCTCCGAAAGCCCGGCCAAGCCCACAGTGGCCAGGGCGTCTTCTACCCTTGCTGCAACCTCATCCCGACCAAGGTCCAGATTAAGGGGCCCGAAGGCAACATCCTCCCTTACAGTGAGGGAGAATACCTGGTCATCAGGATCCTGAAAGACAACCCCCACCTTACTCCTGACCCACTTCAGGTTTGAGGAGGTAACATCCTCACCGAGTATGCTTACCCGTCCCTCTTGGGCAACATGGATGCCGTTGAGGTGAAGAAGCAGCGTGGACTTACCAGCCCCATTCGGTCCCAAGATCGCTACCCTCGATCCGCAGGGGACAGAAAAGTTGACACCTCTCAGCGCCTGGGTCTTGTCCGGATATGAAAACTGGAGTTGTGAAATCTCGACGGCTGATACGACAGTGCTCACTAGTTGGGGCGCCCCTTTTTGTTGTTTTCCTCCTGGTGCCAAAAGTCCTCTCGCTCCCAGGAGCCTCCGTTATCCTACAGGCCCACAAGCTCAATGATCAACAACCCGGTGTGGATTGACAAGACTACTCCCGCTGCAGCATAGTCTGACCAGGACAGGGATGACTCATCAGACAAGCGGATGAAACCGTCATAACCCCGGGACAGCATCCCTGCATAGACCCGCTCAGCGCGGTAGGCTGACCTGGTAAAGAGCGCTCCAATCAGCTGCCCAATACTACCTGCAGCCCCAGGAGCCCAGAAGCTGCTGGCCCTGACCTGGCCCCTGCTCTGCCGGGCAATGCTCATTCGACGCCCCTCCTGCTGCAGTACAGCCAGGTAGCGAAGGGCAAACTGAGCAGTCACAATGAAGATGCTGGGGACTCCGAGACGGCTAAGGGCATTGAACAAGTGATTACTGGGAGTAACCGCAGCCAGTGAGGTCACTGCGAGAAAGGCCCCCGTAAAGCGCAGCAAGAATATACCACCCCGCACAATCCCCTCATGACTAACAGAGAAGGAGGCCCTGTCTCCCAGGAGAGTGACAACCAGGTCGGAAGCACCTGGAGCGCCAGGGGCCGTAAGCATGTGAACAACCACCAGAACCAGAACCACCGGCAGGCCCACAAGCCCCCGCTTGGCCGGCTCAAACCAACTCCGGCCTGAGGTGACGGCCATGAACCCCCAGAAGAGAGCCACTGCCGCCAAAAGCCTGGGGTCTGACAGGTTGACTATGATTAGTATCGACCCAATAACCGCTATGACCCTCGCCCTGGGCTCCAGTACTCCAAGCAATGTCTCACCTCAGTCCCATCCATCCGCCTCAGATTCATGCATGCAGGTCAGCGACGCGACTGGGCACCGCCGGTGGTGTCAAGCGCGGACAACCATTCGGCCAATCCCCCAGGCAACGGCAAACACCAGCAGAGTACCGCCGATGCCAGCCAGCGCCTGGCTTACAAAGGGGTTTGTGATCCACGGGACCTGGTAATCGGGGGCGATGGCGCTAACCGCCTCCTTGGCCAGGTGCCCAAAACCAAGATCTTCTGCTACTCTCTCCAGCCCATCGGGGAACGACGAGGCAAAGAGCGAAAGGCCCCCTGCGATCATCAATGATGCCACTAAGCCAACAATAAGGAACCTATTCATGTGCCACCGCAACCTCCTTCTGCACCAGGTCCGGCCGGGTAGCAAGCACATAGCGGACAACCGCCACCGTAATGAGACCCTCGGCCAGCCCGATGAGTATGTGCCAGAATAGCATCGGCGGAAGTACAACCGCCAGAGGCACTACACCAGAGAGGGCCAGTTGAGCCGCTCCCGCCAGGGCCGCCGCCACCACAGACATCCACGCGCCAATGACGATGCCGGCAGCGGGATACCTGGGTGCGAGGCGCTTAATTAGCATAAAAACGTAGTACCCTGTCAAGGGGGCAATGATGGCCATATTGAGCACGTTAGCCCCTAATACGGCAACGCCCCCGTCAAGGAACACCAGGGCCTGGACGGCCACGATTGTGGTGAGTACGATTACCGCGGCCCAGGGCCCCAGGAGCAGGGCTGCCAAGGCCCCACCAATGAGATGGCCAGAGGTTCCACCCACCACTGGGAAATTGATCATCTGCGCCGCAAAGATAAAGGCTGCCGCCAATCCCAGGGCGGGCACCTTGCGCTCATCGAAGGTGCTACGCACCTTCTTCACCGCGTAGTATAGGCCGCCAGCGCTCACCACATTGGCGCTAGCCCAGACCTTTGGATCTAGAAAACCATCGGGAATATGCAAACTGATCACTCCCTTTCGCTGACAACTGAACTGCTATCCAGACCAACCCAACCTGCTTATTGCATACTGATACCAGCCTGATGACATCCGGGTTTATAGCGTAACACGATTTTACGTTCTTGTGCTACCCCGTTCTTTGACGCAACATCATGCGAATCCTGCCGGTAGTGCCAGATGAAGTGTTCCTCATTAAAAAAACGACTGCCTCTATGAGGCAGTCTGGTGCCAGTTCCATATTTAGACTCTGTATTTAGCGATGACTATAGGAGGTGGAGGTTAGTCAGTACTTTTTGGGTCTTCCGCAGACTCGTCGTCCTCAAGGTCCTCTCTGAGCTTCTTTGTAGCCGACTTAAACTGCTGCAGGGTCTCACCCAGCGCCTTACCCATCTCGGGCAGTTTCTTGGGGCCAAAGATAATCAGCGCAATGGCCAAGATCAACAGAAGTTCCCACATTCCTATCCTTCCAAACGCCATTGGAATCCCTCCTTTGCCCTCTTAATTCTCCTCAGAGCCCTGGCTGGCCTGCTCCCTTCAACTGCCAGTTTCTTGCAACCAACGCCAAAAGTCCTCCTCGTTGGCGACTCCATCCTGAAGGACTGCCTCGTACACCTGGATACTGTAGAAGTCGTTACCATAGCCAGGATTCCTAGCGAGGTCCGTCTTAAGACGCAGTATTGTCTCTCGCCTCTCGTCATCAAGACTCGCCTTAGTGCGGGCGATGTACCTGCGCCTGTCAGCAATGTACTCAGCATCGGCAAACCATATGTCAGCGTTCCAGAGCCTATCATCGATGACACGGGTCTCGAACCCTAGGAAATACCCCTGGGGACAGCCGGTTGTCTCTTCCCTTGAATCCTTAAACTCAGCCCAGACCGGCTTGAAGATGGGACATATGCGGCCAACCAGGTGGTAGATGCTGTCCATGCTAACCCCGGCCATATCTACGTAGAGATCGAGATCCCGCCACACCATCAGGTCCAGGGCGTAGCTGCCTGAAATGGTAACCTCCCCATACTCCCCTACAATCTCATGCAGTCCATATTGGTAAAGGAGGCTGTCAGCCTCTTTCTTGAGCGCGCGGTTGGTGTCAGGCAGACCCATGGTTCAAATCCCTCCCAACTACCACTATCCTACCCCTGAAGTTGATATCTGTCCATCCCCGGATAAAGTTTGCTTCCAAGGGTTGACGATGCCGCTCCTATCGCCTACAATCCTTTCAGGTTGAGCGTCTCCAAACAGGCTGTTCATATCAGGTCGGGGGGAGCAGAAGTGACACTAGATCAACTCAGGCAGTTGGCATCCGAGAAGGTCAAGCCCCGCAGGCTATCAGAGGACTGCTCGGTGGCTTCAGTGGCGAGCGCCCTGTTGACCGACAAGGGCAATGTCTATGTCGGTGTCTGCATAGATACCGCTTGCAGCATGGGCTTCTGTGCAGAGCACGCCGCCATCGCCCAGATGGTCTTAAATGAGGAGTCCAGGATAACCAGGATTGTGGCCGTAGGTGTAGGAGACAAGGTGTATCCGCCCTGTGGTCGCTGCAGAGAATTCATGTATCAAATTAACTACGACAATCTTGATGCTGAAGTGCTTGTCGCTGACAACACAGTAGTCAAGCTGGAGGACCTGCTTCCGTATCGGTTTAGCTAACCAGACCAACACACTACTATCTCCCCCGGTGAGGTGGATTGGATGAGAATTCTAACGTATAACATTTGGAACTCCGATAAAGATTACCAGGCGCGAATGGAGCTCCTGCCAGAGGTCCTGGTGGCAACTAAGGCCGACATTATAGCGCTCCAGGAGGTGCGGGACGAAACCGTCGTCGATTATCTGCAGGAGAGGTGCGACTTCCGGCACAAGCTCTGGAAGGAGTATCACGACTGTCAAGAGGGCCTAGCCCTTCTCAGTCAGCACCCGATTACTGCCGCTCGGGCTAACTGGGAAGAGGTAGACCAGGTAGCCAATTCCTACATTTTGCGCACGGTTGTTGACTTTAATGGCATAGAGATTGGCATGACCAATCTTCACCTGGACTATAAGAGTGCCTTGAATAGAGAGACAACCATCGTTTTGGCGGTAAAGATGGTAAAGGAATACCCGCATAGCCAGTATGAATTCATGGTGGGCGACTTTAACGCCTATCCATCCTCTAGTATCCACCGGTACCTTACAGGACAGCAGTCTCTAGCCAGTCACGCCACCCACTGGCTGGACCTTGCTGAAAGCTATGCCGTCCAAACTGGTGTCAGCGCCCCTGCAACCCTGGACTTCTTCAACAACCCCAGGTGGGACAATGAAGAAAACCACCTCTGGGCACCGGCCAGGTTTGACTGGGTGATGCTGCAATATCCCTATCCAGAAGACAGCCTCCGACTCAATAGCATAGGCCTTGTTGGAACCAAGAGAGAAGCGAACATCACCCCCAGTGACCACTACGGAGTGCTCTGCGACCTAGACCTGTAGTATCCGTGGAAAGGTGGCTCGTTTATGTCTACAACCGATGATTACATTCAAAGGTATCTACGGCGGCTGATGTGGTTTGTGGTTGCGCTCCTGGTTGCCATTGGCGCAGTAAACCTTGTCCGATCCCACCTGTTGGGGGAGGCTAACAGATACCAACCAGCATCTCCCCTTGCGCCCGGTGAATGGGCCCAGTCCTACAGTTATGCCGCCGATGACCTGCACCCCTTCGCCTTCAACCCTGATGGCAATGGCAGGTCAGTCTTTCAGGCAGCCCTGGCTGGTAATCCAGTGGGACTCTTCTTTGACAGCGGCAACGGCCATGGGCTGACCGTGCTTCAGAGGATAGCCGAGCGACATCGATGGCCTGTAGTGGACCAGGTTGAGAGCTACGATGCCGGGGGGAACCTGATCGCAACCCGGGATGTTTTCGTTATCCCTGATGTGCAGTTAATGGGACTCGAGCTTCAAGAACAACGAGCCATCTCCGCAGGCAACGGTCCCTTTGGCTCCTTCGGATGGTCTCTGCTTGGCAATGGTCGTCTCACCCTGGACTATGAGCACCAGGTGGCTGGCTTCAGCAAGGCAGCAGCCAACGCCAACTGGCCTCCCACCCCCAACTCAACCCGGGGAGTATGGCACTATCTCACCCCAACGGGCGCCATGGAGGGGACTGTAATCATTCCCGTAACTGTAGGCGGAAGGGAAGTGCTGGCCCATATTGACACCGGGGCCAGCGTCAGTGCAATCGACCCCGAACTAGCCAGCGAGCTATCACTGAGAAAGAACCTGCTGGGCCGGACCAACCTTGAGGGGCTTGTGGTAGGACCCTTTAGTGTGGATCTACCCAGTGTTTCCGTGCATTCCTCAAGAGGAGTTGGGCGTGGCCTTGACAAACCAGTGCTGATGACCCTTGGCGCGGATTTCCTCAGTAGATTCCTGGTCACCTTTGACTTCGGGAACCAACTTTTCATCCTCGTGAGATAGCCGCGAGCATTTTCATGATGAGCCATTGGGGACCAACGGGTAACCCCTTCTGTAGAGCACCTGATTCAAGCTACTCCGGAAAGGACTGGATCCCATGGACATAGCCGACAACGTTCTAAAACACCACCTCCGCGAGGTATACTGGATCGCTGGGTCGGCCTGTGCAGGCAAAACCACCATGGCCAGGGCACTGGCTGAGAAGCACGGGCTCTCATTCTACAGCACAGATGAGCTGTACACAGAACATAGGGGGATTGCTAACCCCCAGGAGCAACCAGCCATGTGCAGTCCTGTGGAGAGTTGGGAGTCGTTTTTCAATCAACCCAAGGATGAGTACCTGAAGGCGCTAGGCGACGCCTCCCAGGAGCAGATGAGTATGATCGTCAGCGATCTCGTCAGGCTTGCCGGTGACGGTCCCCTTGTGGTCGAGGGCTGGTTCCCCCCGGACCTCCTCAGGAGAGTAGCTGATCTCGACCGGGTGATGTTCCTCTGCGCCGATCCAGGGTTGGTCCGACGCCAGTACTTCGCGCGCCAAGACAAGGAAGACATGCTGCAGGTGATCAAGGGCTTGGAGAATCCAGAAGCAACACTGCAGCACGTTCTCGATGTGGTCGCCGCAGGCGTGGCGAGAGAAATTGAAGAGGTTAAAGCAAGCGGCATGCCCTACATCCTTCGAACCCGCGATAGCACGATAGAGAAGACACTGGACATGATCGAAAGGCAATTCGGGTTTCTTGATTAAATCAATCCAGAAACCTCACTCAGCGCCCAACAACCTGATGAAGGGTAACTCTTGGTGAGTTGCCTCGTACAACCGCCGATCAGCAGTAATCAGTGGGCGGCCGCGGATTTCAGCGGCTGCAACGTAGGCTGCATCATAGAAGGACAATCCAAAGCGGTGGCTCATGGCGAATATGATCTCCAAGTTCCCGTCGGCGTCTACAATGTCTAGATCCATCTCCTTCAGGGTATCCATTGCCTCCAATGCCCACTCTGGGGCAACCCGGCCAGCGCGAACCGCCAGGGACAGAACATTGCCCAGTTCGTAGAAGAAGAGGCCAGGGACGGTGAGTTCGCACCTACCCAGTAGGAAATCCTCTGCCACTTGACGGGCCTGCAGGCAGTGCCTTTCATCGTCTAAAAACCACTTGGCTCCCACACTGGCATCAACACAGAATCCCCTACTCATTTTCGGCCTTGCCTTCCAGTTCAGCCCGGGAATCCGCGACAAGCTTGCTGACATCAATAGCAGCGCCTTCTACTTCGGCCTGGAGTCTCTTCAGTCTACCGAGGGCCCGGATGCGTTGAGCCCATGTGTTTGGGCCACCTATCCCGGCATAGTCCACAGTAGTAGTCTCGCCCACCACAGCAGTATCACCGCCGCTCTTCAAGGGGCGCTCCCCGAGGGGTAGCAGTAAAACCTTCTCCCCATCGTATCTGACCTCAAACTCGTCACCTGCTGCAAGTTGAGCCAGTTCGCGAATGCCCTTTGGAATGACAACCTGGCCCCGCGTCGACAACCTTGTTCGCTCCCCTGTAATACCCATCGCTAACCACTCCATTGCAACACAGTCTTACTACCATCTTACAGCGTCTTACTGGGCCAGTCAAGGGTAGTCATTTCCTTCCTTCCCTTTCATGCTGATGTAAACATAGGAATGGGCTGTAGCAGGGAATTCAGCCTACGGGGCGAAGGATATTAGGGTGTGGCTAGATTCAGATATTGTAGCGAGTAAGGAGGAGAAACCCCTGGGTATAGAAGTGGTGCTTCTATTATGGATATTATCGTGGGTAGCTGTGATCTGGGTAATCAGCGACGCCGGTCAGCGGTATGAGAATGGCATTGGCTGTCTCTGGGGGCTGGTGGTGCTTGCCCTCGGACCCATTGCTCTCATCGCCTACCTCATTGTCCGCCCCCCCAAACTGGATGAGCAGCCTGGAAATGACTACGCCTATAGGCCACCGTCCTCAAAGAAGGCCGACCGCGCCAGCAGTCCAGATATCAAGCCCACCAAGAACTGTGAGAAGTGCGGGGCGGAGAACAAGTGGTATTCTCAGTTCTGTAAGGAATGCCGAGCAGAGTTTCCCCGGCGTGACGAGAAGAAGAAGCCAGCAACTCAACAAGGCCAATCGACCCAACGCCAACTCTGCAAGAACTGCGGCGCGGCCAACGAGGGCGATGCCCTTTTCTGCAATCGGTGCGGTCATAAACTAGGCAGCTAGTATTGGTTCCATGAGGTTCTTCTGAGCCCGATCACCATCGATCATTCCTTGTCCCTTATGGCCCTGAAATCAGGCTGCCAGCGGCCATCTGCACCAACTGTAGCCGCTCCCACTCTTCGTCAGTTAAGCTCTTGCGGAACTCGTCAGCCCCCACCTTGCGGGCTAGTTCCATCACGGCGATGTCATGGGCCACTGTCTGAGAGATTAAGAAGGCCAGCATCTCGTTGCGGGAACACAGGGCCACGGTATCGGACTCCCGGATCTGCCCAAGGGTCACCTCGATGTTGTCTGCCGTTACGAAGAGCCAGCGTCCTAAGCGCGCCAGTTGCTCATGCTGCATAGCGGTCACGGTGTGGTAGAAGGTCATCTCGTCATCGACGCCGCCGGGTCCCTTATCTCGGTTCTGGTAGATAAGAACCGCCACCTGGACCCCACGCTGGCGCGCCATCTCGATCATCTCTGCAAGCGCGGCGTGCTCCTCTGGCCAGCAGGAAACAAAGACCGAGCGACGGCCATTGCCAATGGTGCCGCGGCAGCGAGACATCAGGGCCTCTAAGCCCGAGAGGGCAAAGAAGTCGTACTTGTCTGAGGGGTCGGTGTAGGAGGCCAGGGAGGACTCCAACCGTTCCAGGGTAGTGGAGACCGACTGGCGGTGCATCTCCACCAACTCCTGGTAGGGCCGGGGCCGGAAGATGCGGCGGTCGTCCAGCTCCATGGCCAGGGCAGCCCCCTTTGTCACCAGGCCCTCCAGGACCTCGTAGACCTTTGACCGGGGTACACCGGAGTGCTTGCTCGCCTCGTAGCCCGTAACCTCAGGTTGGGCCAGGAGGGCAAGATAGACCCTGGCTTCATACTCGGCGTAGCCGAGGGCCTTCAGATCATTGATGGCGTCCATGTCGCCGGCATCGCTGGTGCCACTGCCCGGCTCCTTCTTCATGTTGAGAATCACCTCTCCGAATCTGTACTGGCTACCGTCGTCAGTATTACTTTTGACCCGTGTTCTGCTCCCCAGTATACCTGCTGTCGGGCTTTACGCATGGTGCCGTCTAGGCTATTGAGATTGCGGTCCCACATGGGGAAACAGCTGCTGGAGACCTCAAGCCCCAAGCGGTGGCCAGCCTCTATAGTATGGGCCGCCGCCCAGAGGTCAATGTCAAACCTGTGGATACTCCCGGGGTCAAGGGGTGTGACCTCTGCTGGCGACTGCCGCAGGTGACCGCGGATGACCCCCTGGGCCACGATGCGCGCGCTGTCATCACAATCGATGTCGAGCAGCTTAACGGTAAAATCTGTCGTTGGACCATCGGTAGCAGCGTAGAGCTGGCACTTGATAGGCCCCATCAGGCTCAGGGACTCTTCTAGCTGGCCGCTCTCAAAGACCAGAATGTCTTCTCGTTGATGCAGGCCCCGCTGATTCGCTGGTCCCGGCTCCAGACCCGCCCGGGGAAACTCCCAGATCGCCCCGCCTACCGTAGGAACAGGGTTCTCCGGGTCGTAATGAAACTCCCTCATGCCACCATTATCAGGCCCCGGCTTCTCGGTAACTAGATCTCTGCCCTCAAGGTAGAACTCCATCTCGGCAGCGTCAACCGGCGGCAAGGCGGCAAGCTGGTCCCACCGGTTCTTCCCAGTAACAAAGACGGAGACAGGCCTATCGTCGGTGGGCAAAGGGCCTTGAGGCATGGCACCGGCCGTTCCCTTAAGCCACCGGTCAAACCAGGCGGTGACGTAACCGAAGACATCGGGGCGCGAGGCCTGGCCAAAGTCAACGTCATGAAGGGCCGTTGGCCCCATTAACACTCCATTGTGGGTCCAGGGACCTACAATAAGGTACTGCGGCTCAGCGGATCTCTTGGCGAAGTACCGGTAGAGGCCGAGGGTTTGGCCGAGGCACATGTCGTACCAGCCGCTGATGTGGAGAATGGGAATGTCCACATCATCAAGATACTCATCAACACTCATCCGCTGCCAGGCATGATCCTTCAGTCTGTGGGTGGCCCAACGCCGCCAGAGCCTGTTGTCAAAGCCAACAACGGCGGCAGCCTCCTCCAGGGGAAGGGTCCTGTAGGCGGCGGGCATATCAAGCCCCTTAAAGCTGGGCTGGGGTGAGAAGGAGGTGATAATGGACCAGGGGAGCAGGTGATGCAGGACCAGGGCCCCGCCCCGGTGGGTAATGTCATAGGTGCTCGCAAAACCGCCCATATTCAGCATGGCCTTGATCTCTGGGCGCTGGGCAGCAACGGCGAAGCCCACAGTGGCCAGGTAGGAGATACCTACAACGCCCATGCCTGCCGCCCCGTCATACCAGGGCTGCGCTGCCGCCCAGTCCACCGTCGCCGGCCCGTCGCTCTTCTCCTGGTTTATGGGGTCATAGTCGCCCTCCGAGTCATAGCGCCCCCGCACGTCCTGAATCACCAGGGCGTAACCCCTTGGTACCAAGGCCTCAGCAATGATCTTCTTGTTGACCCGGCCATAGGGAGTAAAGATCAGCAACGCGGGGTATTTGCCTTCTCCGGGGAGGTAGACATCGGTGGCCAATCCTACCCCATCCTTCATCGCCAGCATGTGTGTTCTCTTCTGCACCTGCCTGCCACCCCCTGAACTCACAGCAGTCATCCCGTCAGTTAGTTGCTACTATAGTGGTTACGGTACTAACCTAGCATAGAGAGACTATCAGAGTCAAGGGGTAGCGATTGTCGATTGAAGAGTTATTATGTCAGATTTTATGCCAATGCAGGAAATAGTCTCTCTATCAGGAACCATTTTATAGAGATTAGCAAAGGAGGGACAATTAGCAAAACACCTGGACGATCAGTACCGTAGTGGGTGGTTAGTACGACAATCCAAGGAGGTGTCAAGGTGTTAAAGAGAGGCTTGCTAATAACCATGGTGTTGGTCCTCGTAATGGCTGGGATTGCAGCCTGCGCGCCCCAGGATACTGCGGGCCCCGATGACACAGGTGAGGATGACATCAGCACAGGACCCCAGGTCGGCGGAGAGATTGTGTACGGGTTCGCCAGTGAACCCCCCACGCTAAACTCCATCCTCTCTACCGATACGACCTCAGGCTTCATAATCGGCCGCGTTGGCAATGGACTGGTCCGGATCAACCAGGACCTTGAAACTGAGGGTGACCTTGCAAAGGACTGGAGTGTTTCAGAGGACGGACTGACAATAACCTTTAACCTGCGGCAGGGTGTCAAGTGGCATGATGGAGAGCCCTTCACTGCCGAGGATGTCAAGTTTACCTACGACGCCATCATGCACCCCGACTACACCGGGATTCGCGCCTCAGACTTCAAGTACGTCGAGGAAGTAGAGGTTGTCGACGACCACACCGTAGCTCTGCACCTGTCGCAGATAGACTCCTCACTCCTCTTCAAGCTTGGTATCGTGATCCTACCAGAGCATGTATTCAAGGGCTGTGAAATTGCCAACCTGAAGGAACACGATGCCAGCTGGGACCCTGTTGGGACTGGTCCCTACAAGTTTGTTGAGTATGTGTCTGGAGAGTACGTTGTGCTTGAACGCAACCCAGACTACTTCGGAGAAGGTCCTTACATTGAGCGGGTCCGGATTCGAATCTACCAGGATGAGCAGGTTATCCTCAGCGCCCTGGAGAACGGCGATATTGACTATCTCGGATCAGTTCCCATTGAGGACATTGATCGGATTAAGGAGAGCTACTCCGATCAGTTTGAGTTTGTTGCGACCCCCGTCAACGGCTACGACTACATTGGTCTCAAGCAGACTCACCCCATCCTCGGCAATAAACTGGTGCGTCAAGCGCTGGTCTATGGCCTTGACCGGGATACCCTGATCGATACCATCTACAAGGGATATGGAACCGTCATGGATAGCCACTACCCACCGATCTCTTGGGCCTACAATCCTGACGTCAAGAAGTACGGGTATGACGTTGGCCAGGCAGTAGATCTGCTGGAAGAGGCCGGTTGGACGACGATCGGCGATGATGGCATCCGGCTCAACGCAAACGGAGACAGGCTCAGCTTTGTCCTTGTCGCTCCTTCCGGCGACACTCAGACAGAGAACCTGTTGAGCATGGTGGAGCAGTACTGGAAGGAGATCGGCGTTGAGGCCAAGGTTGAGTACTATGAGTGGTCAGTGCTGCTCAATCAGTATCTTGATGTGGCGCAATTCGAGGCCTACCAGTGTGGATGGTCCCTTGGACTTGACCCAGACTGCTTTAACTTCTTCCATTCTGAGGCCTCTGTAGATGAAGATGGTAACCTGCAGGGCTTCAATGACACCGAGTTCAGGAATGATCGTATTGATGAGCTGATAGAACTCGGCCGTGGAACCTATGACCAGGAGGAGCGCAAGCAGTACTACTTTGAGATCCAGGACATTCTTGCCGAAGAGATACCCTATGTCTGGCTCTATACCCAAAATGTCATCAGGGCCATGAGCAAGGACATCAAGGGCGTAGTCTGGTCCCCGCTGGGCCCAGTCTACCCTGAGAGATGGTATATCGAGGAAGGCGGAGAATAGTGGCTTAGGGTAATGAAGCGGGGCGGGCCAGGTCCGCCCCGCGCCTTTGCCCCTTTCCGGGCACGAGAGGATGTAGAGCCATGTCTAATTACATCATTCGCAGAATAGCGCAGATGCTGATAATCCTCTTTGGGATCTCCGTTGTGTCTTTCACAATAATGCACCTGGCGCCTGGCGATCCCGTTGACTTGCTTACCAGCCGGACCGCCACACCTGAAGACAAGGCCAGAATCGCGGCAACCTACGGGCTCGACCAACCTGTTCACGTCCAGTACTGGCGTTGGGTCGCAAAGGCAGTGCAAGGGGACTTTGGCCACTCTTTTGTCACAGGCAAGCCCGTCATGAAGATGATTCTCGAACGGCTGCCCAATACACTACTCCTTAACTTCCTGGCCATGATTATCATCTATGCCCTGGCGGTTCCGATTGGAATAATCTCTGCTCTCCGGCAGTACTCAGGATTTGATCACCTGGTAACCAGTTTCGCCTTTCTCGGCCAGGCAATGCCGCAGTTCTGGTTTGCCTTGTTGCTGATCTACTATGTTGGCCTCCAGGTTGAGTGGGTTGAGATTGCAGGGAAGTCTACCTACGGTGTTACTTTTGCCACCGCATCCTTCAGCGCTGTCCTTATGGACAGGGCGAGGTACCTGATCCTCCCCCTCTTTACCATGGCCTTTGGCAGCATGGCCGGCATCACCAGGTATATGCGGGCCAGCATGCTTGAGGTCAAGAGCCAAGATTACATCAGAACCGCCCGGGCCAAGGGCCTCTCCGAGCGGGTTGTCATCTACAAGCACGCCTTGAGAAATGCCCTGCTTCCTATTGTGACCCTGATTGGCTTTGAACTGCCAATCATGTTCAGCGGGGCGGTCATTATCGAGACAATCTTCTCCTGGCCGGGCATTGGTCTTATGGGATGGCGGGCAATCATGCAGCGAGACTACATGGTAGTAATGGCCTTCAACACCCTGGGCGCCACAATGACAGTGCTGGGGATGTTCCTCGCCGATATGCTCTACGTTGTGGTTGACCCGCGGATAAAGTACGACTAGGAAGCGTGGTGATAGACAATGTCCACCGCCACAACCGATCTCAAAGCTAATGGCGTAGGCGCGCGGCCGGCAGAAACCTATCTGCAGATGGTTTGGCGTCGATTCAAGCGCCACAGGCTGGCCATGGCGGGCCTGATCTTCCTGATATTCGTCATGACCATCGCCCTTTTAGCGCCCTGGGTTGCAACCCATGACTACAGCAAAATGGACCCCGGCAACACCCTGCAGCCACCCAGTAAGGCCCACTGGTTTGGGACCGACAAGATTGGTAGAGACCTCTTCAGCAGGATGGTCTGGGGTGGCAGGATTAGCCTTAGTGTAGGCTTCATTGCTGCTGGCGTTTCCGTTGTTGTGGGGACGATTGTCGGCGCCCTGGCCGGATACTTTGGGGGTATTGTCGATGACATCCTGATGCGATTTACCGAGATCATGATGTCCTTCCCATCGATCTTCCTGCTCTTGACAATCGTTGCCGTGGTGGAGCGCAGTATCGTTAACATCATGATCGTAATTGGCCTCACCTCCTGGCCTTCTCTGGCCCGGTTGGTTCGCGGGCAGTTCCTTTCGCTACGAGAGATGGACTATGTCGTAGCCGCCAGGGCCTGTGGGGCCAGCGACTCGCGGATCGCCTTCTGGCACATTCTGATCAATGCCATGGCCCCGATAATCGTATCGGCAACCCTGAGGATTGGCGGGGCCATCCTGACAGAGTCTGCCCTGAGCTTCCTGGGCCTGGGGGTCACAGATCCGCCCAGTTGGGGGAGTATCCTCAACACAGGCCGCCCGGTAATCCGGTACGCCCCCTGGATCACCACGATTTCCGGCCTGCTCATCTTCCTGACAGTACTGTCCTTCAACTACATTGGTGATGGTTTGCGTGACGCCCTTGACCCACAACTCAAGCAGTCTCAATAACGCCTCAACCATGGGTACCCTGACTATGGCTATTATTCTGCTGACAACCTCCGCCGCCGCGCTAATGCCAGGGGAAGAGGCCCTTGCCGCCAAAGCGGAGTGGCCTGAGGGCTGGTCTGGGCCGGTGCTCATAGCTCGCAGTTCCCGTTTTCATGGCTTTAGGGCCAGCTCTGATCAGAACCACCTGTGGATCGTCACGGTTGATGAACCAGAGGGGGGAGGGGGGAGGGCCCTCCGGCTCTGGTGTTTGCCTCCCACCGGGAAAGAACCCGCTGTTGTCGCGGAGACAGAGGTTGAGGGCCGGCTGGTTGACTATGATGTTGCATCAACTGGTACAACGATATATCTTTCTTGGGCTGAAGAGAATGGCAACAGCTCCTGCTGGTACAAGAGCTATGACTTAAAAGGGCAGGAGTCAACAGCCAAAACCCTTATATGGTCTACACCGAAGTACATCGATAGCCTTGATATGGCCGCAGGGGAGGGTGACAGTGTCGCCATTGCCTGGGCTGGAATGGGTGAGAGTGGCGGCTACAGGATCCACCTGAAGGTCATGACAGTTCAGGGCAGGGTGATCGCTGACACCATCAGGGTTTCGGAGGCTGGAAGAACTGGAAGGGCAGCCGATACCTTGCCGCAAATAGCGGTGGATGGTGCCGGCCTTGTTCACTGCAGCTACTACAGGCTAGAGAATGAAAGCGGTGCCGCTATATACACCCAATACAATCCCACGGCGGGGGAAACCGGTCCGGTTCTGGTACTGGGACCGTCATCAATGAAGAATCCCTTCGCAGCCCTCCCCGTACCCCACCACAGCGGAGATACAGCGGTCTTGATGCCGCTGGGCACCAGTTCGCGAGGGGTCTATCGACAGCAGGAACCGGCTTGCGGCCTCATTGATAGCCACGGGAATTGGATTGATGAATGGCGAGCTGTGACAACGCGCCCAGGGTTTACGGGTTCAATTTCAGCGACGCCGGAAGGGGAAGGAGCCATCTTTCTCACCTGGCTAGAGGGTGTCAACCAGGTTCGGCAGGTCGCCTACTCCATCTATGAACCCAAGGAGGGTAGGATCATCAGGGAGGGCCCCGTCACAGTGGGAGAAGGCCACCACTTCGCGCCAAGGGCCCTTATGGTGGGGCAAAACAGAATCATCTTGTTCTATCAGTACGATGGGCTTTCAGGAATTGATGTTTACTTAGTTAATCAGCTTACACCTGCTGAGCCACCCCTGGCCTTCAGGCTTGGCCTTGACCCGGCTCACCCCTTCCTTGACGGTCTCGTTCGAATCATATACACGGGCATATCGGCGGTGGCTATGGCGGCATTGGCCTCACTGGCCGTTGGCGCTGTGGTTATTGCCGTCACTCTCGGTAATCGCATCGGTATTTTCCCCAGGCAGGGCCCTGGTGCAATGGCCCGCTTTGCGGTGGCCATTGGCCTAATGGCGCTGCTGAAACAGACCAATGGCTACCTCTACTTCGGTGCCCAGTTCTTGCCCGGTCTCCCCGGACTCCTAACGGTCCTTGGCAGCGCGGGCTTAACACTTGGCGTTATCTATGTCATGAGCAATCTTGACCGGGAGGACACCCTCACCTTGGCCGCTGCCGCTTATCTCTTTGTCTTCTGCGACTCCTTCGCAACCCTACTGGTAAAGGGGCTGGTTGGTTGGTGATGGTGCTTTTTAAAGACGGCTATCTTCTCATCTTGGCATGCCAAAAGCTTCAAGGGGAAGTTCTCCTCAATCCATCTCAGGGTTTTAGAGGAGTAAAATGCAACATGGGTCTCATCCTGCCGGTACCACCAGTCACAGAACCCGGCAAGGTCAGTTAGGAACTCTGTTCTAATGGCCAGGATACCATCCGAGCTAAGATGACTACAGAGCAGGGCAATGTCTGACGCAGGGTCGCTAAAGTGCTCCAGGACCTCTGTCGCTGTGATACCATCGTACTTCTTAGCGGCGAAGACCCTTTCAGGGGCGAAGAACGGGTCATAGATGTCTACATCGTAGCCCCGCCGCTTTAGTAGGGTCTGCAGGACCGGGCCAGGTCCACTGCCAAAGTCGAGCAGGCTTGCCCCTTGGTCCAGGTACGGGACAACCCCCTTCTCAATGAATCCGGTAAGCATCTTCACATATCCCTTGTTATCCAGGGTATTCTCATGCAGCTGATACCGGCTCTTCTCGTCAGCAGTAGGGAGGATAGACCTGACATCCATGAATACCAGTCCGCAGACAGAACAGCTATGGTATAGTGTGCTGTCTCTATCACAGCGAATGGGATTACAACTGCTACCGCCGCAAAGCCGGCATTCTGTCTCCACTGCCAACACCCCTTAGCAGCAGAATCTTCTCCCAACCATATTCATCCAAAGCAGATCCCTCCATGCATCCGGTCTCCTTGCCATCTTACCCCATCTCGAGGGATGAGTCTAACAGCCTAACAAGGGCTTTTGCCAGGGAAGGTTCACCGCCGCCAATGGACTAGCTCCGCCCCGAATCAATGCAAGCAGGAGTATTGCCCCCAGGAGAGAATCTAATTGGGTTAACGCATTCAATAATGTCTATGTGCGGGAGGAAACCGTGAAGGATTGACATAGTGATTAGGGGGGAGCTGCTGTGCTGAATTTGAAAAGGTTTGTCTACGGCCTCGCCCTGACGGGCCTTACAATCGCCGTCTCGGCGCTCGTTGCGAAGAACCACTTTGGCAACATATATTACCTGGGCCAACTGCTTCCCCTGTTTTTGGTTGCCTATCTGCTTCTGGGGTGGCTACTCTATTTACGCCGAGATCAGTTCCTGGTCCTGAAAAGGCGCGCAGGACCAGGTGATGCGGTTCTGGGGCACCATGAGGATGAACTCAACTGCGACCTGCCTGAAGAGAAGATAACCGGCGAGGAACTGGAAGAAACCATTATTCTGGACAACGGCCTGGTTAGAAGGTCTCCCCACGGCCAACAGGACTCTGACCTATTCTGGGAGGACTCCATGTATGCCTTTGTGTGGTCTTCCTGCCAACTGGCGGCGGCAGCTGCCCTGGCCTATAGCGTGTTCGGCATCGGCGCCCGCTTCTTCACGCCCTGAGCGGCGCTATCCCAGCATTTCCCGGTATGCAGAGATCTCCGGGTCATTACCAAGCACGAAGTGGCCTTCCTTTATTTCGACCCACCTTGGCTTGTGAACAGAATAGTCATGGGCACTGGGATCATAGACCACAACCTCCTTCTTGCTCTCCTCTATGGGGTCTGGTATCGGCACTGCCGAAAGAAGGGAACGGGTGTAGGGGTGAAGGGGATTAGTAAAGAGCTCCTCGGTCTCTGCCAGTTCCACGATTTCACCCTTGGTTATAACCGCTACCCGATCTGTAATGAACCTGACGACCGATAGGTCATGAGCTATAAACAGGTATGTCAAGCCCATGCCCTTTTGGAGCTTGGAGAGTAGATTTAAGACCTGTGCCCGGATGGAAACATCCAGGGCGGAGATGGGCTCGTCAGCAATTATAAACTCTGGTTCCATTATCAGTGCTCGGGCCACCCCAATGCGCTGCCGCTGCCCCCCTGAGAATTCATGGGGAAACCGGGACGCAAACTCCGGGAGCAAACCCACATCCTCCAGGGCCTTCTCTACCTTGGCCTGCCTGTCTCGCTCATCCCGATAGTTCCTGGTGTTATAGAGGCCCTCCGAGACAATGTAATCCACTTTGGCCCGTTCGTTCAGTGAGGCCATTGGGTCCTGGAAGATCATTTGGATCTTCTGGGTCACTTCACGATCCAGTTCCTTTGAGATGTTGCCGTCAATCCTTCTCCCCTTGAAGAGGATCTCGCCACCAGCAGTCTCGTTTATCCGGATAATCGCCCGGCCAATGGTTGTCTTGCCAGAACCCGACTCACCCACCAGACCGAAGGTTTCACCCTTGAAGATATGGAAGCTCACATCCTTAACAGCTACAAAGGGCTCTTTGGCCTTGACCCTGAACTCAACCCGCAGGTTCTTGACATCCACCAGGACCTCTCTACCGTCTCTGCTCATGCCAAATGCCCCTCATACTTGGCGCGCATAGCCCTGATGGGAGCTGGTGGCTCAACCTTGGGCGCCCTGGGATCAAGGAGCCATGTGCGCGCGTAATGGGTGGGAGTTACCTGGAAAAAGGGCGGGCGCTCCAGGAAATCGATCTTCAGCGCCTGGGGATTCCTAGGAGCGAAGGCATCGCCCTTGATGTCCTTGAAGAGATTAGGCGGGGCCCCCGAAATCGAGTAAAGCGGTGCGCCCTTAATCCCCAACTGCGGCAGCGATGATAGCAGCGCCCAGGTATAGGGGTGTTGCGCATTGTAGAATACCTCTTCGGCACTACCGCACTCAATGATGTCCCCCGCGTACATCACCGCAACCCGGTCGGCCACATTGGCCACCACACCCAGGTCATGAGTGATGTAGATCACGCTCAACTCGTACCGGCGCTGCAGTTCACGGATGAGCTGAAGTATCTGGGCCTGGATCGTTACATCCAGGGCGGTGGTGGGCTCGTCAAAGATCAGGATCCGGGGATTGCAGGCAATGGCGATGGCAATCACAACCCGTTGCCGCATTCCACCAGAGAACTCATGGGGATACTGGCCGTAGCGAATCTTAGGATCTCCTATTCCCACATCAGCCAGGATCTCCACAACCCGCTCCTTGGCGGCGCAACCCCTTAATCCATGATGGAGCTCGACAACCTCCTGGATCTGCAAGCCAATGGTCCGCAGGGGATTGAGGGCTGTCATGGGGTCCTGAAAGACCATGGCTATTCTCTTGCCCCGGATGGATAACCACTGCTTCTCCCGTTTGAACTGGGCCAGGTCTTGCCCCTCAAAGATTATCTCCCCCGAATCCACCCAGCCATTGGCATCTAACATGCCAATGAAGGACTTGGTGAAGACCGACTTTCCTGAACCAGACTCCCCGACAATAGCCAGGGTCTCACCTTCATGAAGGTCTAACGACGCCTGGCGAATGGCCGTTAGAACCCGGCCCCTCAAGCTGAATTTAACCACTACATTTCTTGCCGATAGAATTGGCAGGGCCACTACTCTCCCCCCTATACATGATTCCTCGGGTCAGCCGCGTCAGAGAAGGCATTGCCGATGATGTAGAAGGATATGGTAATCACCGATAGGATCACTGAAGGGTATATCAGTTGGTACCGCAGGCTGGGGACCATCATCAACTGGCGACCCTCGTTAACCAGGTTGCCCAGAGAAGGAGTGCTCAGGGGCAGCCCCAGGCCAATGTATGTAAGAAAGACCTCCCAGCCGATAGCGCCCGGCACCGCCAAAGCGA
>Ga0209643_1000234_pt1 | contig 131062 bp, 108 predicted proteins | sample AutmiccBRH37_all_FD_187383 | JGI IMG/M metagenome (GOLD analysis project Ga0209643, IMG submission 187383) | Deep subsurface microbial communities from Mt. Terri, Switzerland - Autotrophic microbial communities BRH/37_all (SPAdes) (version 2) | ecosystem: Environmental > Aquatic > Deep...
GCATGGTAGGGTACCCTTCATATTTTGTTGCTAAACCCAAGTCCTGAGGTGTTACAGCTCTATTCTGGGATTTTGGCAGGACGCTTATTTTACCTTCTGGTTCAAGGATGGCAAACTCAACTTGTCCTAAAAAGAAATAACCTCTAATCCTTAATTGTGACATCAGATCATCAAGATTAATCCTGGTTTTCTTCATGGCCTGTTCAAGAAGCTTGCCGTTTTGCACTAAAATTATAGGTTCTTCCTCTACAACTCTTCTTAACCTAGAAAACTTTAATGATAAAATACTTAAAATTATTTGAAAAACAGCCAGTGCGCCCACCGTTATCATTACCCCACCAAGACCGCTGGTACTGCTGCTGAGCGCACCGGCCGCGGTGCTTCCGATTATAATACTTATAATGAAGTCAAAAAGGGTGAGCCTGCCGATTTCCCTCTGCCCCATTAGCTTGGCTAATAATAATAAGTAAAAATATATAACCGCTACCCTTGCTAGCCACTGTATTGCGGTAAGACTTTGTTGGGCTTCCCAAAAAGGCATATTACTAAGTTCCTCCTTACGGCGTTTAGGTTATATGTTACCCGTTGAAATTGTTTTTATAGGTTGGGGCGTAGAACCAGACAAGGGGACAGGGACTTGTCTGCTGCTATGAAAGGCAGACAAGTCCCTGTCCCCTTGTCTGGTCCTTGTCTGGTCTGTCTGCACAAATAAAGGATTTAACAACAATATACATAAATAAACCATAAAAAGTTATTATTTCTCAAGGTGGTCACATGCTAAAACCAGGGATTTACGAGCAGGTGCTTAACAAGCTCATCGCAAAAGAACTAGCTGCGTCTGAGCAGCTAGTAAAAAAAGGGCCCATTGATAGTGCAGAGGCGGCTAAAGTGCTGGCCGATTATCTGGCCGAGATTATTTTCCAAGGCCTTGCCAACGTCAAGGATAAAGGTGGCCAGCTGGGGGATCAAATCACTGTCTGCAACGCCTTGATTAATACAATGGTAGCCAGGGTAGGGGATATTGACTTTGCTGCGATGACGGTGGACAGGCAAGCTCAGATGCTGCTTGCTATTCTAGAGACGCAAAATTCAGCTGCCGCGGTAAATGAAAAAGTTGATTTGGTCCGTCCGGTAACCTCCATTGCGGTCAGTTCACTATTTACAGGGTCAGTGCATGAACCCAGCATGTTTTCAGAGCTTAAAAAAGAGATTTTAAGCTGTGACCGGATCGACATGCTGGTTTCTTTTATCAAGTGGAGCGGCCTGCGGATTATTATTGATGAGCTAAAGGAATTTACCAGGCGGGGCAGGCTGCGCATCATTACCACCTCTTACATGGGGGCTACTGATGTTAAGGCTGTGGAGGCTCTGCGGGGGTTGCCCAACACGGACATAAAGATTTCCTATGAGACCAGGCGCACCCGGCTGCATGCCAAGGCCTATGTTTTTGCCCGCCACAATGGCTTTACCACAGCTTACGTGGGATCATCCAATCTTTCCAGCGCCGCCATATCGGCGGGACTGGAGTGGAATGTGAAGCTAACCCAAAAAGACCAGCCCGATATGATTAAAAAGATTGCCGCTACCTTTGAAACTTATTGGAACGACCGGGAGTTCGTTCCCTACCAAGAAGGGGATCAGCAGGTACTGCAGCGGGCTCTCGGAGCTGAGCGCCATACCGGTGGGGAGAATGTCATCTTTAATTTTGATATCACCCCCTATCCGTACCAAAGCGAAATACTGGATAAGCTGGAGGCCGAAAGAAAGATCCGGGATCACTGGCGCAATCTGGTGGTGGCCGCCACCGGCACCGGCAAAACGGTGATTTCGGCCTTGGATTATAAGCGGTTTGGCAGTGAAAACCGTGGCCAGCCGGCCCGCCTGCTGTATGTGGCCCACCGGGAAGAAATATTAAAGCAAAGCCTGGCCTGTTTTCGTACCGTTCTAAAAGACCCCAATTTTGGTGAACTGTTCGTAGGGGGATCCACCCCGGAGAGCATCGAGCACCTTTTTATTTCCATCCAAACCTTTAACGCTCGGGATTATCACAGCCTTACCGCCCCTGATTTTTACGATTACATAATTGTGGACGAGTTTCACCATGCCGCAGCGTCTAGCTATCAAAAACTGCTCACCCATTACAGTGCCAAAATTCTGCTGGGCCTTACCGCCACCCCGGAGCGGATGGACGGTAAAAATGTACTTGAGTTTTTTAACCACCGCATCGCCGCTGAAATCCGTTTGCCCGAGGCCATCGAGCGAAAGCTGCTTTGCCCGTTTCAATACTTTGGCGTCACCGACACCGTGGATTTGGACGCCTTGCGCTGGGCCAGTGGAGGTTATGACCGGGGGGACCTAAACAAGGTTTATACCGGCAACGACGCCCGGGCTAAGCATGTAATCAACTCGTTGGACCGGTATGTAACTGAACTAAATGAAGTTAAGGGGCTGGGCTTTTGTGTTTCCATTGAGCACGCCGGGTATATGGCTAAGTTCTTTAATCACTACGGCATCCCGGCAATGGCCCTGTCCGCCCATTCCGGGGACGAGGAGAGAAACAGTGCCCAAAGGCGACTGGCCAGCGGAGCAATCAAATTTATCTTCGTGGTAGATCTTTATAACGAGGGCGTGGATATCCCGCAGGTTAATACGATTTATGTTCCTGCGCCCCACCGAGAGCCTGACAGTCTTTCTGCAGCAGCTGGGCCGGGGTCTGCGGCTGCATGAGGATAAGGATTGTCTCACCGTGCTGGACTTTATCGGCCAGGCTAGCAAAAAATATAATTTTGAGGATAAGTTTAAGGCGCTGCTCGTTAATACCACCCGCGGCATGCAGCGGCATTTGCAGGAGGGTTTTGCCGGCCTGCCCAAGGGCTGCTTCATCCAGCTTGAAAAAAAGGCCCGGGAGTATATTCTAAGCAACATTCGCAGTACCCTGGGACGGGTGTCGGGGTTCGCCACCAGGCTGGCCTCCTTTGCGGAAGATACCGGTGAGAGGCCTACGCTAGCCAAATTTTTAGAGTACTACCATCTGGATGCCCGGGAGTTTTACAGCAAGACCTCCTTCAGCCGTTTGTCTGTTATGACAGGCCTAAGGGATGATTTTACGGAGCCTGATGAAAAGGCATTGGCCAAGGCACTGGCCCGCCTGTGCACCATTGACTCCCGCCGGTGGATTGCATTTTTGCTGGGCGTTTTACAAGCTAAAACCGCGATAGACGAAAGCATATTAAATGAAGCAGAGCGCCAAATGCTGCTCATGACCCATTACACCATTTGGCAAACAACTTTGCCCGACAGCGGCTTTAACACCCTTGCCGATAGCATAGCCCGCCTTAGGCAAAATCCCGTTATGCTTGAGGAGATCATAGAGCTTTTGCGCTACCGCTATGAAAAGATCGACTTTGTAGATCAGGCGGTGGAGTTAGGATTTGACAGCCCCCTGGACCTGCATTGTACCTATACCCGGGACCAGATTCTGGCGGCGGTGGACTACTATACCAAGGACCGCAGGCCCGCCATGCGGGAGGGTGTGAAATATCTGCCGGACAAGCAGCTGGATGTATTCCTGATTACCTTGAACAAAGCGGACAAGCAGTATTCGCCCTCCACCATGTATGACGATTACTCGATAAATGAATGGCTGTTCCACTGGCAATCCCAGAGCACCACTGCGGAGCACTCACCAACCGGGCAGCGCTATATCAACCACCGTAAGAATGGCAGCCGGGTAGCGCTGTTTGTCCGGGAGTTTAAAAACGATGCCGCCGGGGCCGCGCCGTACACTTTCCTGGGCCTGGCCCAATACGTGCAGCATACGGGCACCAAGCCCATGAGCATAGTTTGGCGGTTGGAGCGGGCCATCCCGGCCAGGTTCCTGAAAAAGTCCAATAAAATGATTGTGGGGTAAACAGACAAGTGGACCAGACAAGGACCAGACAAGGGGACAGGGATTTGTCTGCTGCTGTGCAAAGCAGACAAGTCCCTGTCCCCTTGTCTGGTCCTTCTATTGTCCGGGGTCGTCCGTTTTGGCACTGGAATTAAATCGGGCCACCCCGGGGTGAGCCAGAAACTCCCATGTTCCATGTACACCGTACTTTAAAGCGGTAACATGGATATGAAGCATAGCAATGCCGCAGTCCAGGCGTTTGGATATTTTATAGGTATCCTTACCATCTACGGAAACGGCTAGCGCACCTTGTTCCACATGAAAGCGCCAGGGCTGACGATTGACTGCCGAAGGCGACAGCCTGGCGGCTGCAAGGGATTCGGCAACCCATTCCGGCCAGGATTCCTTTGGGGTTCCGGAAACCAATTCCGACAAGGGCTTGCGCCGGTAATTCCGGCCGAAGCCTGCCATCAGTTTATCCTCGAAGGTTATTTTTGGGGCGGGATAACCGACGGGAGTAACAGCCAGCACTTTTTCACCGGTATTTAAGCCTACCAGCGAGCCGACCACCGCCTCATTAAACATGCCCCCAACCCAGCAGGTTGCCAATCCCAGTGCGGTGGCCTCCAGTATGATCCCTTCTCCGGTATACCCAACTTGTTCATTTACATTAGGGTTTGCGGCATCGCCGATAAAGGCTATAAAAACCGGAGCGCCTTTAATCTTTCCGTAACCGCCCACCAAACCGTGAAAAACTCTATCGGCCGGCTGCCTGACTAAAACAGCCCGGGCTCCTTCAAAGGGCCGGAATTGGTGGCAGGTGTTTTCCAGCGCCTGGACGGGGCCGGTCTCCAACGGATCGGGTTTATAATTGCGTCTCGATCTTCGCCTGGCGATGGCTTCATACCATCTACCGTATTGAACATGCAAATAGCCCCGGTTATCCAATGTCAACGTTATATCTGCAATAATACTGACCTCCCAAATTATGCTTAACTTAGAATTCCCAAATACTACATGATTATGAGGCAGACAAGGGGGACCAGACAAGGGGGACCAGACAAGGGGACAGGGACTTGTCTGCCTGCAAAGCAGCAGACAAATCCCTGTCCCCTTGTCTGGTCCCCCTTGTCTGGTCCCTTGTCTGTTAATCTCTATGGTTGAGGATATGCACTGTACTGTTGTCGGTTTTAATTATAAGGTTGGCAGGTACCTGAATATAGAGAACCTGTTGTTCATGATAGAAAAAGCCCTTACTTTGCATAAATAATCCTTCACCTGTGAATTGGGCAAACGTAAAATCATGATTAAAGCGAACCATTTCCACATGTTTGGGTTGGGGCGGGATGATCTCCAACCGGTTTTCTATAAGCCTAACCTCCGGCGGATTGGCCACTGTGATTTTGGAAAAGGGAGAGACTGCTGTATAGTTTGCTACGTCTACCTTGCCATCGTGCACATCCTTTTGTTTAACTGCAATCATGGCGTTATAGTTCTGGTTCCCTGAGGCTGTTACAAGCAAGTGTTCCTGATCATATTCAAAACTCCACTGCCTGTTTATAGTGGCATCCTCATATTCCTCCAGCCGGTTGTCATAAATCGCACTGTAAAATTTATTTAAATGACTATCATATTCTACCCAAGAACTCTCCCCGGTTGCATTCGGGCCCGGGCCCGGCATCGACTGGCCAGGTTCTGCAATGGCATAGAACACTGGGACAGAGATAAGCAACAAAGCCAAATAAAGAATCAGCACCGGCCAGGTCTTGTTAATAGGAATGCGAATTTTACTGATCATATTAAAAACAAAAACAATAATGATTAGAATAATTACCAGATTAAGTATAGAAAAAAGCATCGTCATTATTTTCTGACCTCCATTCGATTAGAAAATAGAATGACACATCCATAAAGAAAGGCCGATACCAGGATAACTTTCAGGGCGAAGAATGCCTGGGAATTCTCTTTGGAAAAGAATTCAATGGCGGAAATCAGCGTCTGGGCCTGACCGGTGCTTCTGGCCTCCACAAACAGGGTGCCAAAAAACAGGACCGGCAGAAGCACGATAAAGACCCGGTTTCGCTGCACCAACATACCGGCAAAATATCCGATGCTGCTTGTAAGTACAGCATAGAGTGTAGTGGCAAAGATGCCGGTTAACAAAGACAACGGCGCAATCCAAAAACCGGAACCTGTATCCACACCGTTTTGGGTATAATACATTACCACGCGCAGCAGTATACCGCATAAAGTGGCCGTAACACCGCCCACAACTGCGGCGGTTAAAAGGAACGCTATGCTGGAAAGGTGGCTGCTTACCCGGTTTGAGATAAAGGTAAAGTCCATCTTAAATCCGCTGCCGGCCGTACTGATACCGATACCTAAGGCCCAGATTAGTGTAAGCACGATGATTATATCACCGGAGATATACTTTATATTATAAGTTATACTATCAAAACCGCCGGCTGAAGTACCCACACCACCGTTGAGGGAGAGCAGAAATGCCAGCAACTGAACCGCAATAAGAATGACAAACATACCGGCGTTTGCTTTTATTTTGTAGCGGTACTGCGTCTTCGCCACGGACATCAAGTTAGTTTCTGTCAAAAACATCATCGATCCCTCCTTCGTGCTTCGCTGTAAGGTACACACAGAGATCATCGGTGGGCACTGATGAAACCTCAATCCCCTTGAGGCGGGCCTTTTGCAGCTCTTCTTTTGTGTATTGATTGCGCACGGCGACATACAGACTGTCTTTACCCAGTTTTTTCCGGTAGAAAACTTCGGTATTTCTTGTCATTTCCGCAATGATATCTTCTTGGCCCTGCAGCCCGACGGCATACTCGCTCAGCTCATCGACAGGCAGATGCAGGTATTTTGCACCGTCTTTAATCAACAAAATATCACTTAAAATATCATTAAGTTCATTTAAAAGATGGCTGGAAAGAATGATCGAGCGCGGATGCTGCATGAAATCTTTGAGCAATGCCCGGTAAAAATCCTTCCTTACCGCCACATCCATACCTGTGGTGGGTTCATCAAAGATGGTTAGCGGACAGCGGGCAGCCAGGCCAACAATCATATTAAAAGTGCTTCTCATGCCTTTGGAAAGTTTGCTGTGGTATTGTTTCGGCTGCAAATTAAAGTATTCAAACAGTCCCATAGCCAGTTTATGATCCCAGTTTGCGTAGAAGCTGCTCGCAGATTCCAGAATTTCAGTGAGATACATTAACTCAGGCATGGCCATGTTATCGTCTATAAAAATCATATTGGCGGAAACCTTAACACTGTTAAAAGGGTTTTCCGCAAAAACCTGAATACTGCCCGTGCTGGGGAGTAAGTATCCGGCAATAATTTTTAAAAGGGTAGTTTTCCCCGCGCCGTTACGTCCGATCAGCCCGGTTATTCCTTCTGGTGCCAGCGTAAAAGACAGGTTATTAACCGCCCTGGTTGACCCAAATATTTTAGTCAACTCGTTGCATACAATTACATTCACTGTGATTTCTCCTTTCGCAGCTGAAGATTGGCTGTTCTAATTATTTCAATTAGCTGCTCTTCATCGACGTCCAGGCGCCCTGCTTCAGCGACCAACTCCAGCGCCAGTTGCTTGATGTTCTGGTTAATCCGTTTGCTGCGAATGGCCTCGCGGGCATGAGAAGACACAAACATGCCAAGCCCCCTTTTTTTATATAAAAGGTTTTCATCTGCTAAAATGTTTAAGCCCTTGGCTGCGGTAGCCGGATTAATATTAAACATATCAGACAGCTGGTACTGCGAATACATTTTTTCATCGCTTTGAATGTTGCCGTTTAAAATCTCCATTTCCAACCACTCCGCAATTTGTACGTAAATTGGTTTTAAACTGTCTGTATTCAGCAACCAGCGTTCACCTCCTCCGCAATGTAATATAGTACATTACTGTTGTAATGTACTATATTACTTCTAGATTTATCTGTCAATAGCAGACAAGGGGACAGGGACTTGTCTGTTTTTTTTAATACCTTTCATTCTATCGAAGTTTCTCTGAAAGGCGGTAGATTGTTAACCTGTGCCACTTGTTGTTAGAAATAGAAACCATATAAGAAAATTTTGTTAGTATTCAATAGAATTTCTTTAATATCAACGTTGACATGACAATATGTTTGCGTTGTTTTTTTTGTAGACAGAGGGACAGGGACTTGTCTGTTTGTAACAGACAAGTCCCTGTCCCTCTGTCTGCTGTCCCCTTGTCTGTTAGACATTGCCACAACGGCACATATTTCCAGACTAAGAAGGGGAGCATAAAAAATAAGGGACATAAGAATGCCAAATGACAATAAGGAGAGATGAAATACATTGGGTATTTCGATATTTAAGAACAACAATTCTCTCAAAGAACCACTAGATATATCAAGTACATACAACCTATGGGAGTTATTAAGAGCAAGGTACGATAGTATTGAATCTACTCAAATGCTAAGAAACTTTGTGCATGACAGAGAACTTGATATTCTTTTAGGGATGTTTCTAAAACACTTTCAGACACAGACTGAGCAACTTGAAAAAGAAGCCAAAAATTTTAAAATTAAAGTACCCGCAAGACCTGTAATAGATATAAAAACTTCAACTCGCGTAGATGAAATTACTGACAAGTTTATTTACAAGAGAGTATACGCCGACATGCTTGCTGAAATGCTTTCATTGAATAGTGCGGTACGAACTACCCTTACCAATGATAGATTAAGGAGTACATTTAAAACGTACTTACTATCACACGTGTCAGATTTTGAATTACTTTATAAATTTGGCAAGTTAAAAGGGTGGCAAGAAGTTGCACCTTCATACAAGACCACCAAACCAGCAGAAAAAGAACTTATATCTACCAGCGAAGCCTATCATATTTGGCGAAATATTAGTGACAGATATATTCAAAGTCAATTGACTGAGTTTTTCATGGGCTTTGTCCATGATTTAGATTTTAAAGCTATATTAAACGCAGGAGCTAAAGTTCTTAGTAAGCAGATTAAATTAATGGAAAGCAAAGCATTAAAATTTGAGGTGCAACTACCTGAAAGACCTCCTTCTTCATTGACTACTCCTATAGATCCTGAAAACCTAGAGGATAGGTTCATGTATCATATAATATTCAAAGGTATAGATGATTCCATAGATCTGCATCTTAGGGCTGTAATTGCTACTCTAAGAAATGACCCTTTGCGCAAGATATTTTTAGACTTATTTAATGAGGAATTTAATATACATGATAAGTTTATAAAGTATGGAAAAATGAAAGGATGGGCATTAGTGCCACCTATTTATGTTGAACCAAATTAATTATGCCGGCCTACGGAAAACCGCTGATATCACTTCTAACTGGCTCGCGTCGAGCGATTGTATTGATTGTTATTTTATTCAAGTAACGGGCAGGTTAGTTTAATAAGAGCTTGATAAGGTCTAGCTATTTTTTGAAAATTGAACTCTTTCTAATTTAATTATAGCATATAAAAAATGGTCAATATAGACTGTTTATTCTCATTTACTACTGCTAAAATGCAATAGAACTTTAATGCTAATGCAAAATGTAATGGTTAGGAGAGATATAGAATGAGTTCTTTGGTTCTCGGTTTTCCGGAAATGGAAAAAACACAGCTTTTGCTCGTTGGCGGAAAAGGGTTAAATTTAGGGGAATTATCAAAAATTAAAGGAATACAAGTACCAGAAGGATTTTGTGTTACAACAGTGGGTTATCAAAAAGCCATCGCACAAAACGAAACGTTTCAAGCATTGTTGGATCAACTAACACTGCTAAAAGTAGAGGATCGAGAACAAATTGGTGCAATCAGCAGGAAGATTCGACAAATCATTATGGAAGTAGAAATTCCTTCCGATGTTGTGCAAGCAGTTGCTCATTATCTCTCCCAGTTTGGCGATGAACATGCTTATGCAGTGCGTTCCAGTGCGACTGCTGAAGATTTACCACATGCCTCTTTTGCCGGTCAACACGACACCTATTTAAATATCATCGGCAAAGAAGCAATCTTGCAGCATATCAGCAAATGTTGGGCTTCCCTATTTGCGGACCGGGCGGTAATCTACCGCATGCAAAACGGATTTGACCACAGCCAAGTTTATTTATCCGTTATCGTGCAAAAGATGGTTTTCCCACAGGCTTCAGGGATTTTATTTACCGCTGATCCGATTACTTCTAACCGCAAGCTGCTATCAATCGAGGCCGGTTTTGGACTTGGCGAAGCACTGGTCTCGGGCTTGGTAGCTGCCGATTGTTATCAAGTACGGGAAGAGGAAATCGTCGCTAAGATGATCGCAACCAAGAAATTGGCTATCTATGGACTAAAAGAAGGCGGAACAGAGACCCAGCAGATTGACCCTGAACAGCAACAGACTCAAACACTTACCGAACAACAAATTTTACAACTAGCATTCCTAGGAAGACAGATCGAAGTTTATTTTGGTTGCCCCCAAGACATCGAATGGTGTTTGGTTGATGATACATTTTATATTGTCCAGAGTCGGCCAATCACTACTTTATACCCGGTCCCTGAAGCGAATGATCAAGAAAATCACGTCTATGTATCTGTCGGTCATCAACAAATGATGACCGACCCCTTGAAACCATTGGGAATGTCTTTATTCCAGTTAACATCTTTTGGACCCAGGTTTAAAGCTGGCGGAAGGTTGTTTGTTGATGTTACACATATGCTGGCTTCCCCTGTCAGCAGAAAAACTTTATTAGATAACATGGGACAACACGATCCGCTCATGAAAGACGCACTGATGACCATAGTAGAGCGGGGAGATTTTATAAAATCGTTACCAGATGGTAAAAAAGTACCGAGTCCCATTAAAAGCAATCAAGCACAAATCGAAAACGATCCGACAATCGTTTCTGATTTGATTAAGAGTAGTCAAACATCGCTAGCAGAGTTAAAACAAAACATTCAAACGAAATCAGGCTCGGATTTATTTGATTTTATGCTAGAAGATATCCAGCAATTAAAGAAGTTTTTATTTGACCCACAAAGTTTGGGTGTGATTATGGCTGCTATGGATGCTTCAGCATGGATCAATGAAAAAATGAAGCAGTGGTTAGGTGAAAAAAACGTAGCAGATACGCTTTCTCAATCTGTACCAAACAATATTACTTCGGAAATGGGTCTGGAGTTATTGGATGTCGCCGATGTGATCCGTCCTTACCCGGAAGTAATTACTTATTTACAAAATGTAAAAGATGATCACTTTTTGGAGAATATAGTTAAGTTTAATGGCGGACAGGAAACCCAAGCCGCTATCTATGCTTATCTCAACAAATACGGCATGCGCTGTAGCGGAGAAATTGATATTACTAGAACTCGGTGGAGCGAAAAACCAATTACCCTTGTCCCCATGATTCTTAGTAACATCAAAAACCATGAGCCTAATGCTAGCAAGCGGAATTTTGAGCAAGGGCGACAGGAAGCTTTGCAAAAAGAACAAGCGTTATTAGATCGATTGCAGCAATTACCGGATGGTGAACAAAAAGCCAAAGAAACAAAACGAATGATCGACCTAATCCGGAATTTCATCGGTTATCGTGAGCATCCAAAATATGGCATGATTAGTCGCTACTTCGTTTATAAGCAGGCTTTACTGAAAGAAGCCGAACAACTCGTACAAGAGGGCGTTATGCATGCAAAAGAAGATATATACTACCTCACTTTTGAAGAACTTCGCGAAGTCGTACGCACAAATAAACTGGATTACCAGCTCATCAGCAAACGAAAAGACGAGTACCAATTATATGAAAAACTAACTCCCCCACGTGTTATCACGTCTGATGGTGAAATCATTGCAGGTGAATATAAACGAGAAAATCTCCCCGCCGAAGCTATTGTAGGTTTAGCTGTTTCTTCCGGAGTTATAGAGGGCCGAGCACGTGTCATCTTAAACATGGAAGATGCTGATCTAGAAGCTGGAGATATATTAGTCACCTCCTTTACTGACCCTAGTTGGACACCATTGTTTGTATCCATAAAAGGCCTGGTCACCGAAGTTGGTGGACTGATGACCCACGGAGCAGTTATCGCCCGTGAATATGGCTTACCAGCAGTTATCGGGGTGGAAAATGCCACCAAACTAATCAAAGATGGGCAACGAATTCGCGTGCATGGAACAGAAGGGTATATCGAAATACTGTAACAGACAAGGGGACAGGGACCTGTCTGGTTTAAAGTACACAAAAGGCATAACAGACAAGTCCCTGTCCCCTTGTCTGCTCTCCGCAGCTTTCGGGACGATCGGCCCTAGTTTTATGCATGGCCGGCTACGAACCAAAAAAAGGGGGGACAAGCTACTGCCCGGAGGATTGAGCCTTAGAATTTCTTTGTGTTTGTACACCAATAACAATACCCGGTGCGGGATCAACAGTGTAAAAACCGACTCCGTCATAACGGATGGTTATTTGCCTTTCATCTAACTTGTTACCTTGATGATCCAATATGGAAACAGTCACCGTATCATTCTGCCCCTCGTAAATCTGTCCCTGCTCATTGATGGGCGACCAGTATACCGGACTACCGTCGGGAACTTCAATTGTTTTAACCCCTTTTGCCACTTCACCGGTAACATTACTCCAGGTTAGCAAAACCCCTTGTTTGGCGAAATAGCGAACATTGCCTACGGAACTGTAATATTCAGCTGAAATGCGTATGCCCGGCGTGCTGGACATCGCAGGTGTATATTTTTCAGGGTAAATATAAAGCCTGAAGGTTAGATTATTTAAAAACGTTTTAAACAGCTTGATATCCTTTGATTGTGCCCATAAATCATAGTTTAAGCCTTTTTCAGCTTCGGTTCTCGAATATTGGTAGCCGGAATGTGTTTCTGTTGCATTGTTGATATTAAAGGTTATATTATCGACATTTTCTATCAAGGCGAACATTATCAGTGCATTATTGTGTAAAATTGTATCGAGTTGCTGCATGTTCAACTTATCCGCATTGCTCAAATCATAATTTACGGTTACACCGTAAGGTTTACTTTCTGTAGCCAGGGATAATCCCCTTTGGTAATCGCTAAGGGGTAGTTTGGCTAGCAGGTTGGAAACATTACTGGCATCCCCAATGAAATGGGTTTTGTATTTTAACAGTTGTTCAGCATTATATAAGATTTGATTTGGATCTGTACTATGGTCTTTATCTTTGCTGCCAGCATTAATAGCGCTGGTTAAAGATAGCCCTCCCAGCGCTATTACACATAGCGCCCCCATAAGTAAAGTAATACCTCTTTTGCTGTTAAAAAACTCCGCTATCTTAATCATCCTGAACCTTCTTTCAATATGTTTCCAGGTGGATTTAACCTTATCTTAGAAGAAGATGGATACAACTAATTTTACCCAGTTGACAAAATACACCAGACGAGGGGACAGGGACTTGTCTTGTTTTTAGTTAGCTAATTTCACCCAGGGGGTGGCGTCAATAATTTTCCATTGGCCAAAATTGTGGGTAAAATATATTGTTTGCCGGGCGAATTCATCACCCCGGGAGTAAGACATCTTACCAGGTTCGATAAATAGGATATCCACGGCAAAGACATCTTTAATACCAAGGTAATCACCAACATAGTATTCCTGCAGCATATATCTTAAAGCAAGTTTCTCGCGATCCAGGTTAGACCAGGGGAATACATCCTGGCTTTGATGGTGCAGGTAGCTTGCCGCCGCCACCTGGTTTTCCTGCTTTACAAGGTTAATAAACCTGTCTACGGTGTGCGTGGGAGCAAAACTAAAATGCTCCGGTTTTCTCTGCCAAAAATTATAAACCTCGTATTGCCACTGGGGAATAAAAGGTAACTCTTTAATTAGTTCACCGGTTTGACTGTCTTTGATAACTGCTTTAAATGTATGGTTATTATTGAGTAAAACATCATCACCGTGCGCTTCAAAATAGATAATATTGCTGTCATCTTCATGATGCCCGCCCGTGCCGCTGGTTAGGCTGGTGTCGAAATCGCCGTAAAGTCGCACCCTAAAAGGGTTAGCATCATGAAGTGATACGTCCTGGTACTGATTTATATTTTTGAAAATAATCATCCCCTGAAGTTTAACGGTTCTTTTGTCGGGGTCAAAGATGTAAGGTCGGCTGTAAAAATAACAAATTCTGAAGAAAGCGTGCTGCAGGCGGGGATTATCTATTCTTTTAGCAACTTCCATGTACCAGGGTGGTTCCTGGCTGAAAGGGTCATAATTATCATTTCTTGTGTGGTTATAAGCGACCACATTTTTTACAATGAGTATGGCATCTTCGGTTTCGGCCTTAGCGTAAACCGGGTACTGCTTAAACACAAGTAAATGCTGACCGTAGAAGTATATTGAAACCACCAGCCAGATGAATACCACTGCAAGGATAACGTTTAATACTTTTTGCTTATTTTTAACCACCTAACCACCCCCATTATACCCTATTCTTATTCTGCGATGGGTTTCCTGCTATCCCGTGAGTAATCAAATGTGTTTAATGTTCCCTCAGGCGGATGTTTTGAGGGAATGTTTTATTATGTGAGGCTCCTTTACATACCTAGAAATAGGACGCCATTCAGCTTAGAAAGGGTATAAATAATTGGCGGAATTAGACACTAAAAGGACTGCTTGTTTGATAAACGTTAGAAATCTTAAATTTCATAGATGCATTTATAATAAAGGAAAAAGCCGGATGCAAAAGGCCTCAAGGAGACAAGGAGATACGATGACAAAGGGAAAAGCAATAATTGAATCAGGATGGAACCTAGAGCACAGTTATGCCCGTCTGCCCAAATCATTTTTTACCGTCCTAAATCCAGTCCCTGTGCGCTCACCGAAGTTGATCATTCTTAATCATCCTCTGGCAACATCTCTGGGGTTGGATATCCATGCTCTGCAGAGCAAAGAAGGCGTAGCGGTACTTGCCGGCAACCAGATTCCCGAAGGCGCTGTGCCTCTGGCTCAAGCTTACGCCGGGCATCAATTCGGGCATTTTACCATGTTAGGGGACGGCCGGGCACTGCTGCTTGGCGAACAGATTACTCCCTCGGGTGAGCGCTTTGATATTCAGCTCAAAGGTTCAGGCAAAACGCCGTATTCCCGCGGGGGCGATGGCCGGGCGGCACTTGGGCCGATGCTGCGTGAATATATTATCAGCGAAGCAATGCATGCGCTTGGTATTGCTACCACCCGCAGCCTGGCAGTGGTGTCAACCGGTGAATCAGTAATCCGCGAAACTGCCCTGCCAGGTGCAATTCTGACCCGCGTGGCTACAAGTCATCTGCGCGTCGGCACCTTTCAATACGTTTCCACATGGGGTAATGTTGAGGAACTCCGGACCCTGGCTGATTATACATTGCAACGACATTTTCCAGACGGTGACGCTGCTGGGAACCAATATCTGTACCTACTTCAGGAAGTAATCAAGCGCCAGGCCGGGCTGATTGCCCAATGGCAACTGGTTGGCTTTATTCATGGGGTGATGAACACAGATAACATGGCCATTAGTGGAGAAACCATTGATTATGGTCCTTGCGCCTTTATGGATACCTATGACCCGGCAACGGTATTTAGTTCTATCGACACTTACGGCCGCTATGCCTATGGCAATCAGCCGCATATGGCGGCGTGGAATCTCGCAAGATTTGCTGAAACCCTATTACCGCTGTTGCATGACAACCAGGCGCAGGCCGTCGAGCTCGCCAAGGAGGCACTCTCGGATTTTGCTGAATTATATCACTGTAATTGGCTGGGGGGAATGAGAGCAAAACTGGGGCTATTTAACGAAGAGCCACAGGATGAATCCCTTATTGAAAGCCTCCTCAGTATGATGCAGGAGTATCAGGCCGACTATACCAATACCTTCCGCGCTTTAACTTTTGATCAGCTAGAGGAAACAACCCTGTTTGGCACCGCGGAGTTTACTCAGTGGTATGAGCTGTGGCAGGCGAGACTAGGCAGGCAGCAGAACCAAAATATCTCCTCACATCAATTAATGCGTAACAGCAATCCCGCGCTAATCCCTCGCAACCACAGGGTAGAAGAAGCACTAGAAGCGGCAGTGAAACAAGGGGACTTCAGCGTGATGGAGCGGCTTGTTGATGTTCTCTCGAGCCCCTACGCCCATTCCCCCGAACAGGCTGATTACGCCACACTACCTGCGCCATCAGCCCATCCTTACCGAACCTTTTGCGGCACCTGATAAACAGACAAGGGGACAGGGACCTGTCTGGCGTTAACCAGACAGGTCCCTGTCCCCTTGTCTGTTTCTTTTTTTTGCCTAAATTTAGAAGGCAATAACAATAAGTAAATATTTAAAATCAATAATAATATATTGTAAAACAATAAAATATGCGTTAAAATCAAATCAACCATTAATAAGTGAGGTGCTTTTTTTGAAAGGAGAAACACTCTTTTTAAAGGTAGTTGTTATTCTTATTGGAATTCCGGTTCTTGGTTTGTGTATATTCGGGTTGCCTTCATTAGCAAATTATTTGCATTATCCTGTTTTAATCGGTATGTATGCAGCGGCGATAGCGTTTTTCTTTGCTTTGTATCAGACTTTAAAACTTTTAAGCTATATTGACCGGAACAACGCTTTCTCGGAATTATCTGTAAAGGCTTTAAAGAATATCAAATACTGTGCCATCACAATCAGTATTTTATATGCAGGACTCATACCACTCTTAATTCCCATAGCGGAGGCAGACGACGCCCCAGGTGTCGTAGGATTCCCAATCATCATTATCTTTGCTTCAATTGTGATTGCAGTCTTTGCTGCTGTTCTTCAAAAGCTATTAAAAAATGCCATCGATATAAAATCAGAAAATGATTTAACGGTTTGAGGTGCATAACATGGCGATTATAATCAATATTGATGTAATGTTGGCTAAAAGAAAAATGAGCGTCACCGAACTTTCGGAGAGGGTTGGCATAACAATGGCTAATCTTTCGATATTGAAAAATGGCAAGGCCAAAGCGATTCGATTATCAACTTTAGAGGCGATTTGTAAGGCTTTAGAATGTCAGCCTGGAGATATTTTAGAATACAAAAGCTAACTTATTAATAGAGGCGGGGCAATAATGTAAGATGTTGCTATTGTAGGTGCTGGTCCGGCAGGAGCCACCCTGGCACGATTGATCAGCAGTAAATTAAGGGTACTTTTAATTGACAAACGGAGACCCACCGATACAAACAAAAAGGAATACCAAAAGTCAAAATGCTGTGGAGGTTTACTGGCCCCTGATGCTCAAAAAATGATTGCCATGCTGGGCCTTGGGCTGCCCGGAGACATTATGGTGGGACCGCAGTTATTTACGGTTAGAACAATTGACCTGCAAAACTCATTGGAAAGATATTATCAGCGGTTCTACATCAACATAGACAGGCGAAAATTCGATAGTTGGCTTGTATCCCTGGTCCCAGGGGCGGTTGATTTACGTTTGGGCTGCTCGTTTAAATCATTTGCAAGGGCCGGCGGGTATTTTGAATTAAGGTTTGCGCAAAATGATACTGAATATGTTGAACGGGCTAGGTTTCTGGTGGGGGCTGATGGTGCGTTTTCTATGGTGCGCAAATTGGCGTTCCCAAACCTTCCGGAGCCGATAAAATATACTGCAGTGCAGGAATGGTTTTATCTTGATCAGATACAGCCATATTTTACGACACTGTTTGATCCGGAAATAAGCGACTTCTATTCCTGGACTATTCCCAAAGAGAACATGTTGCTCCTTGGTGCTGCTATCCCCCACCGATGTGACGTAAATGCTAAGTTTAACCTGTTAAAAAACAAACTTAAAAATTATGGGTTTAGGTTTGGTTCTGCGGCTAAAAGGGAAGGAACATTGCTACTCAGACCAGTAAACACCAATCAGATATGTACTGGAGCAAATGGTGTGGCGTTAATTGGAGAGGCGGCCGGTTTGATAAGCCCCAGTTCCGCAGAGGGTTTGAGCTACGCTTTTAAAAGCGCGCTGGCATGTGCGCAAAGCATTGCAAAAGCAGCACCGGACTTTACAGATACCTATCGCAGAAACGCCGCCGGGATGTTCTCAAATATTAGGCTAAAAAACCTTAAGTCACCTTTCATGTACCACCCGGGGCTTAGAAAAATAATCATGTCATCTGGCATAATGAGTATGGATGTAAACCGCGGCACAGTTTAACTAACTAATTTTTTAATCTAAAAATAACTCCGGTTCTCTTCGATTAGCGAAATTAACTTCTAATTCATGTTTATGTTTTAAAAAATTTGCATCATCATAATACTTTGCTTGACAAGGACATGTTTTAACACAAGCACCGCATTTAATGCAAATATCATTCAATTTAGATGTATCTTCGTAATCAATGGAACCCATAGGGCACACATTTACACAAAGTTTACAATCAATACAATTGCTATTTGTCTTTGGGGTAACCTTTCTAAAGTCAAAGTGTGTACCATCTTCTTTTTTGAGGGTGTAATATTTCCTATAGGGACTATTTCCTTTTACTGTAACGGTTTGAATATCATTGCTAGCAGATATTTTGGCGTATATTTTATTGGCAAAATCATCTACAATTTCCATGTCTTTTTCATCGGGCCTGTCCTTGGCAAGGGTTTTAGAAAATGAGTGTTCTCCTATAAATGCCCCACCTGCAATAACTTTAAAACCGTTTAAAACCATAATATCTTTTAATTCTATTAAAGCATCGTCATAATTTCTATTTCCATAAACAACTACAGTAATTGCAAATGCTCCATTACCTTTAATAGTATTTAAATATTTAAGCAATACATTGGGAACTCTTCCTGCATAGACAGGAACTCCTATAATGACAACATCCTCCCCTGTAAAAGATGCTGTTTCGTTCCTAACCCCCGGTAATGTAAAGTCAATATTATTGATAATTGTTTCCCCGTCAATGTTTTCTGCAATTTTTTTTGCTATTCCAGATACAATTTTTGCAGTTGTACCTGTTGGGCTAAAATACATTGTATTTATTTTTTTATTCATCATAAGCCCAAGCCCCCCTGAATGGATAACTTTGACCTAACATTCCACATAGTTTCTGAATACTCCTTTAAAGCACAAATATTATCCACCTAAAAATGAAAATAAACAGCCAGAGCGTTGATAACAGCTCTGGCTTAAATGTTCCAGATGATGGATTTCACTTTTGTTAAAAATAAATTAAGTATCAGTATTTAATAATGGCATATTTACTGAAGTTTTTTATTAAGGCCATTTTGAACTTCGCAGTATTAGATCTTTCTAGAATAACTTATTTTAGCCTCGTTTTATAACAGTTAATAACATTTTAAAATTTTCCTTGGCCTCTAAGCTATGAGGTATGTCTGCCGGCATTATTATCGTCTCGCCTGCCTTGACTACATGTACATTGTCACCAATCGTTATTTCTCCCTCACCGTCTAACATTTGTACCATAGCGTCACCGGGAGTGGTATGTGTACTTATGCCCTCTCCTTGATGCAGTGCGAATAAAGTAATTGTTACTGCTGGCAACTGTGTAAGTGTCCTGCTTACTATTTGGCCATCTTCATATTTTACCAAGTCTTTTAAATTCAGTGCTCTAGAAAATTCAATATTTTTCACTAATTGCATTTTAAAACCCCCTTGTAGTTTATTGTTAGATTTTTTTATTTTTATATGTATTAAATTATAACTATAATAAGCGCCATTGGAAAAGTTAGGATAATCCATATCCACTTTCAACAAGTTTAGTTAGTTTGGCGAGCGCTCTCACTGCTGGTGCACCATCAATAATATCATGGTCAACTAAAACCGTAACGTAGAGATATTCTCTTACTTCTATTTTATCATTTACAATACCTGGTTTCTTAACTATTGAGCCAATAGCAAAACATAGTGGATGAACACCTACTGGTATCACCCAGCCATTTATCTTGCCCATCATGCCTACCGAGGTTATCATCACCGTTCCCATATTTTGCTTGGTTAATAATGGGCTATTTATTATACCTTTCCATATTAACCTTCTGATAAAGGCTGGTAAATAATAGTATGTTTTCATGACCAACTTATTCTTTTTCTCTTGACCTAAAACATAATCTTCTTCGCCTTCAATGGAATGTTGCTGGCCGTTTTTTATTTCGGCACTAATTTCAGCAATACTTTTTTCATTTGTCTTGCGCATAAGGTAGGGTAACGGTACTTTTTTTCCGTCAACTTCTCTTTCTATTGCAATTGATATGTCTATATCATCAAAGATAATTACTTTTCGCTTACCTTTTTTTATGCCATGCATCGGCTTAAATTCTTCCACGGCGTGACTTATACACTTAATTAACCAGGCATTAAAAGTAATCTTTTGTGATAGTTTCTTTTTTTCACGGATTAACTTTCGCGGTTCGGTGACATCTAATTCGATTAATGCCTTAATGTGGTGTTTCTTCAAGCCAACCTGACCAATATCAATAGTCGATAATCTGCTGATTGGAAATTCTTCTATCCGATATTGTCCTACGTTTTTCATTGTTCAGCCTCATTTATCCAGTTTTATAAAACCATTATAGCTTGAACAATTTGTTTTGCCAAACGCTCTATCAGATGACAATAAACATCCAGTTGCAATACCCGGATTGGTTGTGGTAGCATGAGTTTAATTGAATAGGTTCGGAAAATATTTTACCATATGGTAGCTTAATTTAATCATATCTTAGTAAACCTTAGTGTTTATGGTTGTCCATTACACTTGGTTGGTTGCTTTCTTTATCCGATTGTGAAAAATAACACAGGGACTTGTCTGTGTTATTTTTTTTAAAGACTAGAGAGAACATTAACGCCATTATCAACCATACAGCAGTGTAAAATTATTGAACAAAGGAAGTGCAGCAATGACCTTAACAAATGAACAAGTTATAGAGCGGGCAAAACAACATGGCCTGATGGTAAAAGAAGATTCCCTGCTGAACAATGAATCTGGCCTTGATTTTCAGGTGGTTTTTGCCACAGATCTACAAGGCGAAAGATGGGTTCTGCGTATTCCCAGAAGAGAAGACGTGCTTGCTAGAACCCGGCAAGAAAAGAACATCCTCGGTCTTGTGAGTTCCTGGCTACCTGTGCAAGTACCCCAATGGACAATTTTTTCCCAGGAGCTAATTGCCTATAAGTTGCTAAAGGGCGTACCTGCTGGAACCATTGACCAAGAAGCAAAGGCCTATGTCTGGGAAATAGATGCTCAAAATGTGCCCGATGTTTATCATCAATCACTGGGTGGCGCTATGGCTGCCTTACATTGCATTAACCAGGTTGATGATAAAAAAGCCGGCTTTGCATTGAAAACCCCGGAGACATTAATAACTTCAATGCAAGCAAGAATGGATAAAATCAAAGCAACCTACGGAGTTGGAGAGAAACTTTGGACCCGTTGGCAAAAGTGGCTGGCTAATGAATCCCTTTGGCCGCAAAAAACAGCCCTTATCCACGGGGACCTCCATCCAGGTCATATTTTAATCGATGCTAGTGCTCGCGTCACTGGATTTATTGACTGGACAGAGGCCCATATTGATGATCCCGCTAATGATTTTGTTGTCCATTTAAACGCCTTTGGAGAGGCCGCGTTGAAGGATTTAATAAACGAGTATCATAAAGCTGGCGGCTATGTCTGGCCGACTATGTTTGAACATATTGTTGAACTGGCCGCGGCATATCCTGTTGCTATTGCGGAATTTGCTATGGTATCTGGTTTAAAAGAGTATGAAATCTATGCCAAACAAACACTTGGCAGACAAGGGGACAGACAAGGGGACAGGGACTTGTCTGGTTAACGCCAGACAAGTCCCTGTCCCCTTGTCTGTCCCCTTGTCTTTTTTTTAGGCTTAATGTAGTACTGGGATTTAGACAAAATGTTTAAAAGAGTAAAGGCTATTGCTACACTTAAGTAGAAACTAGAGGGGATAATAGCTGTAGTTTTTCCTTAAGGCAAAGGAGCCAAAATATTTATGATGAATGAACGACAAATTCAGTTTACACTTCTTGAGAACCCCAAGGAACTTTCCAATATATTAGGAATTAATGCTAATGTTATAGCAGCTTATCTTGATCTTAAGCCTTGGGGTGGCGTTGGTCAAATTGATTTTGTTATGGAGGACACCTCAGGTAATGCCTATGTAGTAGAACTGGAAAAGGAAATTAACAACAAGGCCAAGGTTGAACATGTGGTAGAGCAAGTGCATCGTTATGCCTGCATATCTCAAAAGGTATATCAAAAGCTTGCTCCTATGGTAGTGTTAGCAGCCCAATCCGATCCCAGATACCTCGATGCCATTAGCGACCGATTGCATGCGTTGCATGTCCAACATAAAATTATTAATTATGATTTGAGCCGTATAAAACGGTTGTATAATTCAATATTGGATTATAATCAACTAATGTTTAGTCTTTCGCCGGAAGAAGTTAAATCAGTTGCGGTTGCTTCACTTAAGCAATTAAATGGTATTTTTGCCTATTTTAAAGCCAAAAGAACAACAGAAATGACACTTCAGCAAATGGGAGAGGCCTGCCTGTGGAAGCATTTTTCCACTCTAATGCAGCGTCTTAAATATTGTCAGGAATTAGGTCTGTTAGCTATAAATAATAAAACCGCCTTTCTTACAAAACAAGGAGAAAAATATACATATTACACCAATTTACCTAACAGAATAGGGAAAGATTATATTGACTTGAATGACATGCAAAAAGCCTTAATCAGACAGAACCTAATTCGTCATCTGCGTACGGAAGACGAATTCAATAGTATCATTAAAAAAATTATCATATACATACAATTTATTATTTTAGTACAGGGGACTTATAAGCAGGCTGACCCTGGCGTAATCAGCCTCTATAGACAACTCGTAAGAAGATTTGTTTCATTAAAAGATGAAACTATTTCTAATATAATTTATTGGAGTCACAACTATGCAATTAATTTGGATTTAATCAGTGTGGATGTAGATAATAACAATTACAGGGTAAATTTAACCCCTGCAGGTACGCAGTTTTATCGCATGTCATGTGATATTTTAAATCTTCGCCGGGAAGAGAAAATGATTTTAACCGCAAATTTGTAGCAGACAAGCAGACAGGGGGACAGGGACTTGTCTGGTCAACGCCAGACAAGTCCCTGTCCCCTTGTCTGTAAAACCCCGAAGGTGCTCGAAAGGGTGTATTATACATGCAAATTAACACCGTTCTTAAAGCCATAAACCATATCACATCGGGCAACGCCTACTTGGTTGGGGGCAGTGTACGAGACCTCCTGTTAGGATATGAGCCACGGGATATTGACCTGGTGGTATCCGGCAGTGCCCAAAGTATGATTTATGATTTAGCGAAATTGACAACCATAAGACCCGTAATCTTACATAAGGAACACGATATTGCCAGGGCTGTTTTACCGGGTTTTCATGTAGATATAACCGGCTTAGGTAATGATGCCCTGCTAAAAGATCTTAAAAGGCGGGACTTTACCATAAACGCTATGGCCCTCCCGGTTAAGGATTACCTGCTAGGTGACTGGTCCGGCCATATTATTGATCCCTTGGGTGGCCTAACAGATTTGCGCCGGGGTATCATTAAGGTCTGCTCGCCTGGTTCACTAAACGAAGACCCCGTAAGGGTGCTCCGGGCAGCCCGACTGCAGGCCCGGTTAGGTTTTGGTATCGACCCGGATACTTTAAAGCTGATGCAAAATGTAAAGAAACCGTTAGCTGCCGTTCCGGGGGAGCGGGTATGGGAAGAATTGCGGCATATTTTGGGCCTGCCTGATGCCGCCGTAATTATTTATTTTCTGACCCACCAAACAAAGGTACTGGAACAAGTTTTCCCCGAAATAGCTCCTATGCAGCAGATGGAGCAAAATTTTTACCATGCAGATAACGTATGGGTGCATTGTTTCAAAACACTGATCGAATTCGAGCGTGTGCTAAAGGGCGAATTATTACCGGGTGTTGCAAAAGAATCAATTACCAAATACCTTGAAAATTTACTGAGCAACGAGGAAAAACGGCTGCCCGTAATCAAGCTGGCCTGTTTGTTTCATGATGTGGGTAAGTTGGCCACCCGTGGTGAACGTGACGATGGGCGCATAACTTTTTACGGCCATCATCAGGTCGGCGGGCCAATGGTGGAGCTCATTGGACGGCGGTTAAAATTCAGCAAGCGGGAACTTAAACTTTTTCGTTTGCTGGTGGAATGGCATATGCAGCCCCTGTTTCTATATAAGAACAATCCACCTTCAACAAAAGCTGTATTCCGTTTTTTCGGCACCCTGGGCGAAGCGGCTCCCGTTTGTCTGCTTTTGAGTCTGGCTGATGTAACCAGCAGCCGGAGAGCCACAGGGAAGCTTGAGTTAGCCAAAGACTACGCTGATTATATTGGCCGCATGTTAGAGCGTTTGGTTAGTGAAAAGGATTTATTTTTAAATACCACACCATTATTATCCGGGGAAGATATTTGTAATGAATTAAACCTTGCTCCATCCCCTTTAATCGGTAAACTTAAAGACGTATTGTGGGAAGCTCAGCTTGAAGGAAAAGTAACCACCCGCCGGGATGCGGTGGAGTTGCTGAAGATGCGTCAAATAGAGAGGATTTTCGAGCGATAGTATAGAAAATCAAGTTAAAATATCTCTAGTTAACACAAGAAAGGTGATAAACAACATGAACTTATCTTACAGCCTTACCGAGAAGCCTTTCAATGAAATCACTGCTGAACTGTCTCAAACTGCAATGGGGATTTTAAAGGCCGATGTTGTGATCCGGGGCGGCCGGATTGTTAATGTAAACACCGGGGAAATCGAAGAGCACAAAGATGTGGCCATTAAACATGGTCGTATTGTTATGGTGGGCAAAGTAGAGCATACCATTGGCCAAGACACCACCATAATCGATGCCACCGGTTATACCCTGGCCCCCGGTTTTTTGGATGGCCACATGCATGTTGAGAGCGGTATGATGACGGTTGGGGAATTTACCCGGGCCGCTTTGCCGAGTGGAACTACCACTATCTTCATGGATCCGCATGAGATTGCTAATGTACTGGGCATGCAGGGGGTTCAACTGATGCTCGATGAAGGCCGGCAAATGCCCATGAAGGTTTATGCTACGATGCCTTCCTGTGTACCGGCAGCGCCAGGCTTTGAGGATGCCGGGGCGGTGTTTGGCCCGGCCGATGTTGAAGCAGCGATGCAGGATGATCGAATTATTGGTTTGGGTGAAATGATGAATTTTCCCGGCGTCATTTATGGAGATCAAAACGCGCATGGGGAATTGAAGGCTACGTTGGAGGCGGGTAAACCGATTACCGGGCATTATTCTATTCCGGATCTGGACACCGGCTTGCAAGCCTATGCTGCCGCCGGGGTAGCGTCCTGTCATGAAAGTACCACCAAAGAAGATGCGCTGGCCCGGATGAGATTGGGCATGTATGCCAAGTTGCGCGAAGGTTCAGCTTGGCATGATGTTAAAGAAACCGTCCGTGCCATTACCGAGCATAATATCGATACCCGTTATGCTATTTTGGTGACTGATGATGTGCATCCCCATACCTTGCAGGAACTGGGACATCTCGATCATGTGGTACGCCGGGCCATCAGGCAGGGTGTCAATCCCATTACTGCGATTCAGATGGTGACCATTAATACCGCCCAGTGTTTTCGTGTGGATCGTCACCTGGGGAGTATTTCCCCGGGCCGTTGTGCAGACATTGTTTTTATCAGTGATCTGGTTGATGTCGTTGTAGACAAGGTGATGGTTGATGGCCAAATGGTGGCCGAGAATGGACGGCTGAATCAAGCACTCCCAGCCTATACCTATCCCCAAGCAGCGCGTAATACAGTGCATCTCAAGGAAAAGCTGTTGCCGCAGCATTTTGTGATTAAGGCACCAGCTGGCTCAACAAGTGTTAAGGCGCATGTAATGGAGATTATTGAAGCCCACGTGGGCACTTACCACCGGGTCATTGATATGCCGGTCGTGGCTGGACAACCCCGGCATCAAAAGGCGGATGATGTGGCTAAAGTAATGGTGATGGAGCGGCATGGTGGGCCTGGAACCTACGGCATGGGTTATGTAAAAGGTTTTGGTTTACAAGCCGGAGCGGTAGCATCTACGGTAGCGCATGACAGCCATAATCTTTTGATTGTGGGCACCAATGATGAGGATATGGCTCTGGCTGGCAATACGTTGGCTGAAGTCGGGGGTGGCATGATTGCTGTTAAAGATGGTCAAGTCTTGGCTGTGCTGCCGCTGCCCATTGCCGGGCTGATGTCTGACAGGCCGCTGGAAGAAGTGGCTGCAAATGTGGCGCGGTTGGACGATGCCTGGAAGGAACTGGGGTGCCATCTAGTGTCTCCGTTCATGACAATGGCGCTGATTTCCCTACCCGTCCTGCCTGAACTGCGTCTTACCAACCGGGGCCTGGTAGACTGCCTCAACTTTAAAATGCTGGCCTCGGTGGTTGAATAAAGGGGCAGCCGAGGGGCCAGACAAGGGGACAGGGACTTGTCTGTTTTAAAAAACAGACAAGTCCCTGTCCCCTTGTCTGGCCCCCTTGTCTGGCAGTCCTGTTAGATATTGAACCAGCGCAAGGCGAACATCACCGTCAGGCCCAAAGTCATGGTGGCGATAACGCTGCGGCTTTTATAGGCGGTCACCGCTGCGACGCAACCCGCCAGCAAATAATGGTTGCCGGTGCTGATATCCAGGTGGCCCTGGGGCAGTAAAAGGGCGGGCACGATTAGGGCGGTTAAGATGGCGGTGGGTACGTGCTTCAGCCATTTGTTCATCCACCCGGGCACCCCGTTGCGGCTGAACAGGGCCAGGCAGGCGAACCGGGTGAAATAGGTGACCGCGGCCATGCCGGCGATAATTAGCAGGATTTCATTGTTGGGCATCATTTTTCCCTTCCAGCAGGCCGCCGGCGGCGCTGGCCGCCAAGCAGGCGATAATAATATACCATTTGCCCGGCAGATACATGGCGCCGACTACGGCAACCACTGCGGACAGGGCACAGACCAAGGCGCTGGTTCGATCCGCCAGGCGGGGCATTAAAAGAGCCAGAAACATGGCCGGCATGGCGAAGTCCAATCCCCAGCCCAGGGGGTCGGCGATACGCTCGCCCATGAAAACACCAACCACGGTTGAGGTCACCCAGACTATATAAAATGACAGATTGCACCCCAACTGGTAACCGGGGTGGTATCCACTTTGCCGCACGCGGTCTATGGTGAGCGCGTAAGTTTCGTCCACTATGCCAAAGGCCAGCAGCGCTTGCATGGGTACGGGCAGGCGGTTCATGTACGGTGCCAGCGAGGCCCCCATTAGCAGGTGGCGCAGGTTAACCAGCAGCGTAGTCAGCACAATTAACCCCCATCCGGCGGGGCCGGCGCCCAACATGGTCATGGCCACAAACTGGGAGGCGCCCGCGAAAACCAGGGCCGACATCAGCACTGTTGCCAGGGGCGTCAGGCCTATGGTAATGCCCATGATGCCGCAGGCCAGCCCGAAGGGCACCACGCCCACGATAACCGGCAGGCTGTCCCGGATTCCGGCCCGAAATTCTACCGTCATTACGCTGCCCCGGCCGGGCAGTATTCTGGCCATGCTCATCTGCGTCCCTCCCGGTATTTCCCCTACATCCCCATACCACAGCATTCTGTTGTTTATAATTCTGATCCTTTTTTCATAAACTTTTTCTATCTTAACCGGCAGGAAAAACACCGTAAATATCCAATTAGTAATAATGTGCAGGCAATTGGATATTAAGGGGCGATTTTTACCGAATGGATATATCCAAAATAATAACCGGTGTCCCAATGGATCCGCAATCCCGGCAGCCCATGTACTTGCAGATAGCCTGGATTATCGGGGAGAAAATCCGGGGCTTAATTTTAACCTCTGGTACCAAGCTGCCGCCGGAGCGGGAGCTGGCAGCCCTGTTCAGGGTTAGCCGCACCACGGCGATCAACGCTTACCGCTACCTGGAACAACAGGGGCTGGTGGTCACCAGGGTGGGCAGCGGCACCTATGTGGCCGAATTGTCCACAGGGACGGCAGAGGAAGGCAGTGCGGTGCCCTGGATGCAGTTAATGACCCCATTCCCCCGGCTGCCGCTGTCCACAGTGTTGCGGGAACTCCTGGATATCGACTTTTCCGGCGGCAGTATTTCGCTGGCCGCCGGTATGCCCGACCCCGATTTGTACCCGGTCGAACTGCTGCAGCGCATTATGAGCGGGGTTGATAACAGCATTAACCCGGTTGACCTGGGCCACATCGCCACCGAGGGCTACGGCCCGCTGCGCCGTTTGGTGGCCCGCCTGCTGGTCGACCGGGATATTGAATCAACCGGAGAAAACGTGATGATTACCGCGGGCTCCCAGCAAGGGTTATACCTGCTCAGTAAGGCCCTGTTGGAACCCGGGGACTACGTGGTGGTGGAGTCACCTACTTTTATCGGTGCGCACCAAGTATTTAGCGCCGCCGGCGCCCGAATCCTGGGCCTGCCTACGGGGCGGTCTTATTTTAGCATGCTGGAGGATTACCTGGTGCGCTACCGGCCTAAGCTGCTTTATTTGATACCCACCTACCACAATCCCACCGGGCGGGTGATGTCTGAAGCCGAGCGCCGGGAGTTACTCAGGCTGGCGGCCCGGCACCGGTTGGTGGTGGTGGAAGACGATCCATACAGCAGCCTGTATTACGGTGAAAAGCCGCCCGCGTCCCTTAAGGCGCTGGATACTTATGGCGGGGTGGTGTATTTAAGCACGTACTCCAAGGTTCTGTTCCCCGGGCTGCGCACCGGTTACGTGGTAGCCAACCCGGCCCTGATCAACCGGATGGCCCTGGAAAAGCAATTTATTGATTTGCACAGCAACAACCTGGCCCAGTGGCTGTTGTGCAGGTTTTTGGCCAGCGGCGCCCTGGATGAACATTTGACTCTGGTACGCAGTGAGTACAAAAAACGCCGGGATGCGCTGTCTAAAGCGCTGCGGCGGTATTGTGGTACAGATCTGTCTTTTGAGCTGCCCGGAGGCGGGTTCTTCATCTGGTGCCGCCTTAACCGGCTTTTTTCATCCAGCCGTTTGTTGCATCAGGCCACTGGTGAGGGCGTGTCTTTCGTGCCGGGTGAGGCGTTTTATGTGCACCCGCCCGAGGGTGAAAAAGAGCTTCGGCTTTGCTTTGCCACCCATGCTGAAAAACCGCTCCAGGAAGGTACCCGCCGGTTGGCCCGGGCCCTGGCCGGAATTAAAAGGACGGGTAAAGATCAAGATACTATAGTGAACCAACCGGTCAAACCGCTGATATAAACTTCCTGCAGGGAGCTTTGGGAAGGAACAATAGCTGGGGTGCAGAGAAAACAGGCAGTAGATTATATTACAGGGAATGGTTATGATGGCTAAAATATATCTAAGCGAAGAAAAAGAAACTTTACTGATACCACTGTACGGTAAAGCCAAGGAAAGTCAAAAAAAAGCACCTATCCTTATTGACAAAAAGGCAGTCGAAATTGTTAATCAGATAGATTACAACTTCAATCGGTTAAAGATACCTAAAAAAACAAACATCATGATGTCCTTAAGGGCTAAGCTTATTGATAATTTTGTTAAGTCGTTTCTTGAAAAGGGTAATGAAAGCGTTGTTTTGCACTTAGGGTGTGGTCTGGATAGTAGATATAATAGAATTGAAAACAATAATGCCCACTGGTACGACATAGACTTTAAAGAGGTTATTGATATCCGCAGGCATTTTTATGAAGAAACAGATCTATATCATCTAATTTCTTCCTCGGTCACAGAAAATAAATGGATAGAAGGAATTCCAAAGGGGAAAAAACAATATATTGTTATTGCTGAAGGGTTATTTATGTACCTTAAAGAAAATGATATCAAAGCACTAATAAATAATCTACTAAACAGTATTGGCAAATTTACTTTAATTTTCGATGCCTTTAGTGTCTATACTGCAAAAAAAATAAAAAATCACCCCTCGATTAAGAAAACAGGTGCACAAATTTGGTGGGGTATTGATAACCCGGCAGAGCTCACCAAATGGGGGATGGCGATTAAATTAATTCAAGAACAATACTTTACAGTAAATGAAGAAATTAATAATCTAGACACCGTTACAAAAACAATATTTAAAATAGCAAATTTATTTTCAGCAGCTAGAAAAGCGCACAGATTATTGATTTATCAAGTTGGTTAAACAGGCTTAAAAAATATTAACTTTTGTAAAGGGAGGAAATTTTAATGAAAGTAGTAGCCTTTAACGGCAGTCCCAATAAGGAAGGGAATACTTATCATGCATTAAAAATAGTGACCGAGGCGCTTGAAACAGAAGGTATCGAAACAGAAATTGTTCATGTCGGCAACAAGTCGCTTAGAGGCTGTTTAGCATGTGGGCAATGCCGCAAGAAAAGAGATGAAAAGTGCATTACGGATGATGAAGTGAACGAATGGATTCAAAAATTTAAAGCAGCGGACGGCGTAATTTTAGGCTCACCTGTGCACTATGCGTCAATTGGTGCTACCATGAAAGCCTTTTTAGACCGGGCGTTTTATGTTGCCGGTAACAACGGTGGAATATTTAGACATAAAGTCGGTGCGGCTGTAGTGGCTGTAAGACGTTCCGGGGGCATGGCAGCCTTTGACCAATTAAATCATTACCTTACTTATTCAGAAATGCTAATCCCAACTTCAAATTATTGGAATATTATTCACGGCACCAGGCCCGGGGAAGCGTTACAAGATCAAGAAGGAGTGCAAATCATGAGGATCCTTGGTAAAAATATGGCTTGGCTCCTCAAATTAGTTGAAAACGGAAACGGTTCGGTACCGATACCGGAACAAGAAAAAAAAGTAATGACAAATTTTATTCGCTAAAGGACAAAACAAGGGAGCAGACAAGGGGACAGGGACTTGTCTTGTCCAGGGTCGGGATTATTTTGGGGCACCTTATTTTTTTGAGTCAGGGGATCGGTTCCTTGACTCTTTTTTTTTACAAGGTGGGAGGCCTAACCTACACTCCCATCCGCCAGACATTGAAAGAGTAATGTTTTAATTTACGGACACGTGGTAAAATATTACTGGTGTGAAATCACATGCTTACCATCATAATTAAGTACCTAGCCGCATAACCGTAATCTGTTCATAATTTCTGATACGAGGAGGCCACAACATGCAATGTCCAAATTGCCAAAAAGCTCTGCAGGGGGACTTTAAATTTTGCCCCTATTGCGGTGCGGAAGTGGTTAAAAATTTCACCTGTCATACCTGCCACAAACAAGTTGACCCGGCCTGGGTTTCCTGCCCTTACTGTGGTAGCAATTTGAAGGCACCTGGCCAGCAGCCCGCTCAACAGCAGCCAGTCCGCAGACCGGAACAGCAACACCCGCCGTATGCCCACGGGCACTACCACGGCAGCAGTTCGGCCAAACGCTCCCATAAGCGCAAGGGCTTTTTAGGACGTATGTTTTCATCTTGAAAAGAAAAGCCTTGCATTAGGGGATATGCGATTGAGGTGCCGCTTGGCGGCGGTAGTTACGGCGTAGTACTCAAAGCGACCCGGGAGGGCCGCAACTACGCTATTAAGGCTGTCATCAATGATCGTGACGAATCGCCCGCTAATATAATGCTCAAATTCAGGCTGGAGTCGGAAATCCTCAGGCGCGTCAAGCATCCCCAAATACCCGGGTTTGTAGAGGCCTTTTCAATGGCAGAGGCGCATTACCTGGTGCAGGAGTATGTTGAGGGGCTGCCGCTAAGCCACCTGATATATACTGGTCGACGTTTTAGTGAGGTGGAAGTAAAGGGGATTATTTATCAACTGCTGGTAATTTTAAACGCGCTGCATCATCCCCGGCATCAGCAAGATGCTGTTGTACACCGCGATTTACGTCTTTCCAACCTGATGCTAAGCGGCGATAATCTCTATTTAATTGATTTTGGTTTGGCCAGATTTATTGATGGCCAACAGTTTCCCTTTTGCCCCGACCCTTTGCAAAAAAAATGCGGGTCTGCTTCAAACTGCAAAGAAAGTTACACCTACCAACTGCTGCGCCGGGAAATATCACCGCGCAGCGACCTGTTCGGGGCCGGGGTGGTGGCTGTGGACCTGTTTACTAACTGGGTGGAAGACGAAGCGCTTTTTAAAGAAAGCTGGGAGCACGTACTGCCGCTGTCAGAACCATTTAAGGAATTTATAAAAAAACTGCTTAGCCGGGAAGGTTTTACCACCACCGCAGAAGCCCTGGCTTATTTGTGTTTATGAACAGACAAGGGGACAGGGACTTGTCTGGTTAATCATACCGGGGTGGCATAATATCCAAGGCATGCAAGTAATTAACCGTCAAACAATATTTGAAGATGACACAAGGATTTTATGAAATTTATTGAAATATTACAGTAATGCAAAGAAAAATGGATTAAGTTTATGAACTGCTTAATAGGCAATTAACTCTGTTTTGCATTGGTACAATTGGTAATTTGATATTGAAGTTGCGCAAATTGAAGCGTACTTAATATCAGCATTATGATGTTTCCACCAGAACCCAGTAGGCTGGTATAACTAATTAAGTAGCAAGTTAATGGTTTTTGTTGGATAACAGACAAGTCCCTGTCCCCTTGTCTGTTTAGGTTCGAACAGCACCTGTTGCTTATTTTATAAATTAATGTTCCAGTTCTTTTTCCGTGGTATCACCACAGCAACTGCCCGGTGTGCAGTCCTGGTTTTCCGGTTTACTGCCGCAGCACGAGGAAGAACCGCGCAAGTCCGCTGGTGCGCCCACCGAGTTGGGCAGGAAAGGTTTGGATATTAATTTGGTCAATTCTACGCCTCCGCATTCAGGGCATTTAAGTTCGTTTTCTTTAGCAGGGAGGATAAGGGCTTCAAATTTGTTTCCACATTGACACTTATATTCATAAATGGGCATAGTTCAATCTCCTTTTTTGAGTAATTCTCAACGGATATTTTTTCGACGTTGTTTTAAAAAATCCTGCTGCTAAGCAGACAAGGGGACAGGGACTTGTCTTGTTAAAAATATTTTTATAATCATGCCGAGGTGGTAGGATACGCCGGCACGAATGGTTGCCAAAAAGCGTTTGGGCTGCTGTAGTTAGTAATTGATAATTGATACTTGGAGCATAGGCTTTTGTGTTTCGGCATCAACCGGTTTTTTTAGACCGGCGTTATGGTGTTTTAATCGGGAACCAAATATTGGTTCCCGCCGTCTAGAAATAGTAAAAATTGAACGGGAAAAGAAGGTAGTTTCAAATGCAAAGGAAAAAAATAATCTGTGTATGGGTGCTTAGCCTGTTTCTGCTTGTCACCGCTGTGTCGGGGTGCAGCGGCGACTCCGGACAAAAGCAGGATCTGGCCGCAGGAAAGTTGCCGGTGGACCTGGCTGCGGATTTTGCCAGTTATAAAGATGTGCCGGTGGACTTTTCCCCAGCCGTGGAGCCCTATGCGGTCGAGCCGGGGCTAGGCAATATAACTAATAAGGAGATGTTTTATTTCTCTCCGGAGGCCGAGCGGTTGCTGGTAGAAAACAAATTTGTAGTGGTGCCGGGTCAAAACCGGGAGTTCTTTATGCTCTATGAAATCAACAGTTATGAACCGGTGCCCAGCTTTATCACTACCGACTCAATGTTACATAACTATCACTTGTTCTTCAGTCACCTGCTGCGGGTGATCGAAAAGGATAAACTGGCCCCGGAATTAAAGGAGCTTACCACAGCCATGCTCTCCGCATCCCAAGAACAGTATACTGCCCTTAAAGGCAGCGATTGGGAGAACGCCGCCAAGCGAAACCTGGGCTTTTTCGCGGTGGCCGGCAAGCTTTTGGATCCCCAAATGCCTGTTCCGGAACAGGTCAAGCAAGTGGTGCAAGAAGAACTGCGGCTGATCGAAAGCAGTACCGGCATCCAGGACTCCCCCTTGATGAATATGGGGCAGGATTTAGTGACTCCGGATACCCTGCAAGAGGATTACTCCCAGTACATTCCCCGGGGCCACTATGCTACTGACGAGTTGCTACAGTCATATTTCAAGGCGATGATGTGGTACGGGAGAATCACTTTCCGGCTCAAGAGTGAGGATGAAACCAAATCTGCTGTGTTAATGACTTTGGCACTTGGTGCAGGCGATAACAGTCAAAAATGGGATAAAATATACCAGCCCACCAACTTTTTTGTCGGTAAGGCCGACGACCTGTCTTATCAGCAGTACCGGAAACTGTTGGATCAAACCTATGGTACCGGGGCCGGCCCGCAAGATCTGGCCTCCGGCGACGAGCAATGGATGGCATTTATGGAGGCGACAGCAAAGCTGGAACCTCCGCTTATCAACTCCATACCCATCTTTGATGAGCAAATACAACCCGATCGCGAGCGGGAAATCAAGGGCTTTCGCTTTATGGGGCAGCGGTTTACGCTTGATGCCGCCATTTTCCAGCGGCTGGTGTACCGCGAAGTAAAAGAAAATAGTCAGGGCGAGAGCAGGATGCTGCCCAAAGGCCTAGACATCCCTGCCGCTATGGGCTCGGCGGAAGCTTACGCCATATTGGAGGCCGCAGGGGAAACACAGTTCGCGGGCTATCCTGATCACATGAGTAAACTACAGCAATACATCGCCGGCCTGGATCAAAAAATTTGGACTCAGAACCTGTACTGGGGCTGGCTTTACACCCTTGAATCCCTACTTCAAACAAGAGAGGCGGGGTACCCCTCATTTATGTACGGTCAGGCCTGGACCAGGAAAGAGCTGAATACCCTTTTATCCAGCTGGACCGAGCTTAAGCACGATACCATTCTTTACGCCAAACAGATTTACGCTGAAATGGGCGGCGGTATGGCTGGAGTGGATGATCGAGGTTATGTCGAGCCCAATCCACACCTTTATGCGCGCTTGGCTGCACTGGTAGACATGACGCGGGAGGGACTGGCGGCGCGGGATCTACTGGATCAGCAAGACCGGGACAGCCTGGACCGGCTGGAGCAACTGGCTCTCTCTTTAAAGACCATTTCGGAAAAGGAGCTTTCCAATATCCCGCTTACTGATGAGGAATATGATTTAATCCGTTCTTACGGCGGGCAGTTGGAGCATTTCTGGCTGGACGCCCTGCGAGATATGGGGGTGGATCACCGCTCAGCGATAGCCGAAAACCCTGCCGCGCTGGTGGCCGATGTGGCCACCGACCCAAGTGGTCAGGTGCTGCAGGAGGCCACGGGACACGTTTTTGATATTTATGCCGTAGTGCCCGTAGATGGCAGCCTGAGAATTGCCCGGGGTGGTGTTTACTCTCACTATGAGTTCTCCTGGCCGCTCAGTGACCGTTTAACCGACCAAAAATGGCATGAGCTGCTGGACTCCGGACAGGCGCCACCCCTGGCCGGGTGGACCGATACCTTTATCGCCCCGTGAGATTTCCCCGGTTGGTGCTGGTTCTCCTGCTGGCGGTGGGACTGCTGTACTGTTTCGGTGCCCGGGCCCCGCAGCAGTACGGCAGCGGCAGGGAGTTCCACGACCTGGCGGCCTTTAAAGCATACCGGATGAAACTGCTGGAAAAACAAGATTCTCTAATGCAAAGCCAACAGTTCGATTTGGACGATAATGGCAGCCTGGAAAAATTTAATCTAAGCAATGGGATGATCACGGTAAGAGCTAGTTCCCGTATAATCTGGCAGTCCCCGGACGACTGGTGGGTGAACTATTTCTTTCTGGGCGACGCCAACAACGATGGCATGGCGGAGCTTAACCTTTTGGTTTGGAAAGAAGGAAGCTTCGGTCCCTACAAGCCCTTTTGGCTGGAAGAGGAAGAGGAGGATACCAGTATTAAAAACCACCTCTTTATCTTCAAGCTGGTATCAGACAGCATTAAACCGGTGTGGCAGTCATCCAACCTGGATCGTCCCAATTACCGGGCTGCCCTGATTGACCTTAACAATGATGGAGAAAACGAGCTACTGGTTACCGAAGGCAGTTACACCGACCCCACCTGGCAAGCAATAACCTTATGGAAATGGAACGGCTGGGGCTTTTCCAGACAAGGGGACAGGGACCTGTCTGGTTAAAAAGTCATTAGCCATAATTATGCTGTAGTGGCATAGCATGCTAGAACAAGGAAAAAGAGTACAACAGGGATTAAATAATAATTCTAAGCGGCATTAACCGCCGGACAATATTTTAAAATATAAAATGATTGATCCTGATTATTCCAAACTTATTTAAATAATACAGCAATACGGTTATGCAAGTTCATGTTTAAAAGGTGTAACAGACAAGTCCCTGTCCCCTTGTCTTTTCCCTTGTCTTTTCCCTTGTCTTTTCCCTTGTCTTTTAAACTTCTGGAACCCCGTCGGGAAGTAATTTCCTTGACGGGGTTTAATTTGTTATTCATCTTTTACCATGCGCATGGTGCTTGTTAAAAAAGTTTGGTAATTTTTAATGATATCTTTACATTGTTTACACAACATTTATTCCTGCTTAAAAAGCATCTGTTATATTGGCTTTAGAGTTTTTAAAGCATTCAACTTATTAAGGAGGCAAGGTTATGGAGAGGGGCAGCAAGGTTTTAGGTCTACTAGTTGGTATTATTTTGTTGCTGGCAGTTGTTGCCGGCTGTGGAAGCGGCAAAACCGACCAACAAAGTGAGCAGGGACAGGAACAAAGCGGCGGATCTAAAGGTTCAATTACGGCTGTTGGTTCATCAGCGCTGCAACCATTGGTAGAAGAAGCGGCCAAACAATTCATGACTGGCAACACCGAAGCGCAAGTTGTTGTGCAGGGCGGCGGCAGCGGCACTGGTCTTAGCCAGGTGATTTCGGGGGCGGCGGATATTGGTAACTCGGATGTGTTTGCAGAAGAAAAGCTTACCGCACCGGAGGCTTCCCAACTGGCTGACCACAAAGTGTGCGTAGTGGGCATAGCTGCGGTAGTCAATCCGGATGTGAAAGTGAACAATGTAACCCAGCAGCAACTAATTGATATTTTTAGCGGCAAAATAACCAACTGGCAAGAGCTTGGCGGAGCAGACGTAAAAATTCAACTGGTTAACCGGCCCAGCAGTTCGGGAACCAGGGCTACTTTTAAAGCCTTTGCATTAAAAGGTGCCGCAGAAGCTAATGGTATTGAACAAGATTCTTCCGGCACCGTGCGTAAGATTATCAGCGAAACGCCGGGTGCCATTGGTTATCTGGCCCTGTCTTACCTTGACGGCAGTGTTACCCCGCTGCAATTGGACGGTATTGAACCTACTAAAGAAAATATAACTAGCGGGCAATACCCCGTATGGGCGTACGAGCACATGTATACCAAGGGTGATGCTGCCGGGTTAGCTAAAGACTTCCTTGATTACATGTTATCAGATGACGTTCAAAAATCACTGGTAGTTGAACTTGGCTATATACCTTCCACCGAGATGCAAGTTGAGCGCGACGCACAGGGCAAGCTTACCCAAAAATAAAATAATCATACCGTCAACTCAGTAAGTGGTAGAGATTCACGTCATCTGAACGAAGTGAAGAATCTGGATCCTTCGAAGATCCTTCGCTAACGCTCAGGATGACAGCTGCCCTCTGTAATGCACAATGCTTTCACTTACCCCAAAAACAATTTTGGCGAGGTGTTTATTTGCTGGAGGTTACGGGTTTCCGAAGGAGTTTTTCGATGTCTAAGAAATTACTTTACGACAGAGCCGGACGCGGCCTGACTATGTTGTGTGCAGCTTTTGTAATGGTACTGACATTGTCCATTATTTATTATATCGGCTCTAAGGGTTTATCCACTTTTATTAACCATGAAGTTAGCCTGCGGGAGTTTTTACTTAGCGACCAATGGCGACCGGATCGCTCACTGGAAGCAGGGGGACCACAGGTTGGTGCACTGGCTTTTATTATTGGCTCTATTACAGTCACCTTTTTTGCGGTAGCTATAAGTGCGCCCCTGGGGGTAATAGTAGCGGTTTTTATTGTCGAAATTGCTCCCGGTTGGGGACAGCGACTGCTGCAGCCCGCGGTAGAACTGCTGGCCGGTATCCCTTCGGTGGTATACGGCTATATTGGCCTTAGCCTGCTGGTTCCTTTAATCAGGTCAGTTTTTGGTGGTGGGGGCTTTAGCCTGCTGGCCGGCTTTTTGGTGTTATCGGTAATGATCCTGCCTACCATAATCAGCGTTTCCACCGACACCCTGCGCGCGCAGCCTGTGGAATGGAAACATGCTTCTTACGCCCTGGGGGCCACCCGCTGGCAGACTATCCGCATGGCCATGCTGCCTGCTGCCCGTTCCGGCCTGATTACTGCGGTGGTACTGGGGATGGCCCGGGCTTTTGGTGAAGCCCTGGCGGTGCAAATGGTTATTGGCAACACCAGAGAAATACCCACTTCGATCTTAAGTCCCATCATGACTCTCACCAGCGCCATCACTATGGATATGGGGGCCACTGTTCAGGGTAACATTTGGAACAGCGCTCTTTGGTCAATGGGCTTGCTGCTGCTGTTGATGTCATTGTTCTTTATCCTAATGATTCGGTTCGTGGTCAGGAGAGGGGCGGTTTAATGAATGCCAAGTTAAAGAATAAACTTGCCACAATAACATTTTGGGCCGGCGCCGGGTTAGTGCTGTTAATTTTGGGCACCCTCCTGGGGTATATTTTTTACCACGGACTAAAGTCCATAGACTGGCAGTTTATCACTTCGCCCCCGGAAACAATTAGGGCCGGCGGGGGCATCGGACCACAGATTTTTAATTCATTTTATATTTTGTTTTTAACAATGCTGATATCTATCCCGATCGGCCTATTGGCCGGTATTTATCTGGCGGAATATGCCGGGCGCAGTAAACTGGCCGAGGGAGTGCGGATTGCTATTGAAACTTTAACGTCTCTGCCTTCCATTGTTGTGGGCCTTTTTGGCTTGCTTGTCTTTGTTAACGCTACGGGGTGGGGTTATTCCATCATGTCTGGCGCGTTAGCTTTAACGGTCTTTAATCTGCCATTTTTAGTCAGGGTTTCAGAAGAATCCATCCGGGGTGTTTCCCGGGAACTGGTGGAAGGCAGCCTGGCCCTGGGGGCCACCCACTGGGAGACGATCTGGCGCATTATTGTACCCTGTGCGTTTCCCAGCCTGATTACCGGAATTATTATTACCTCGGGGCGAGTGTTTGGTGAGGCCGCGGCCCTGCTCTATACCGCGGGTATGAGCAGCCCCCCGCTGGATTTTGCCAATTGGAATATCTTCAGCCATACATCACCCTTGAACCCTTTTAGACCTGCTGAAACACTGGCCGTGCATATCTGGAAGGTCAATTCGGAGGGCCTTATTCCTGACTTGAGGCGGGTTGCCGACGGATCGGCGGCGATTTTGGTGCTAGTGGTATTATCCTTTAATTTTGGTGCCCGCTGGTTGGGCAGATTGATCCAAAAGCGCATTACAATGGTTTAAGTTATGTCATCAAACCAATACTTAACTGGTTAGATATAAGAAAGTGGTGATTACCGTTAGTGCATCGATTAATAAAATGGAAACAAAAAACCTGAACTTGTTTTATCAAAGCTTTCAGGCTCTATATGATGTTAATTTACCGGTTAAAAAAAATAAGGTCACCGCTTTAATCGGCCCTTCCGGTTGTGGGAAATCGTCCTACCTTAGAACTTTAAACCGCATGAATGATGTCATTGAAGGAACAAAGATTGAAGGCGAAGTGCTGCTTGACGGAACAGATATATATGGGCTTGGTGTAGACCCGGTGGAACTGCGCCGGGTAGTAGGTATGGTTTTTCAAAAACCTAATCCATTTCCGTTAAATATATTTGATAATGTAGCTTATGGCCCACGTATTCATGGGATTAGCAACAAGGAAAAATTGGCGAATATTGTTGAAAACAGCCTGCGGTCAGCAGCCCTATGGGATGAGGTTAAAGACAGGCTGTACAAGTCTGCGCTAGGGCTTTCCGGCGGTCAACAGCAGAGGCTGGTAATAGCCAGGGTACTGGCCGTAGACCCGGAAGTAATCCTGATGGATGAACCTGCATCGGCTCTGGATCCTATTTCCACGTCTAAAATTGAGGATTTGATTCACCAGCTAAAAAACAACTATACCATTGTAATAGTGACTCATAATATGCAGCAAGCCGCCCGGATTTCCGATTATACCGGTTTCTTTTTAAACGGCGCCATGATTGAATATGATATTACTAATAAAATATTCACCACGCCCCGGGATAAGCGCACCGAAGACTACATCACCGGCAGGTTCGGTTAAAGGGGAGCTAAATAATGGTTAGAGAGTCTTTTAATGAACAACTTAATCAATTGAGAAACGATATTTTGCTGATGGGCAAAATGGTGGGCAATGCTATAGAATTGTCCATTGATGCTTTAAAGCGCCAGGACTTGGATCTGGCTGAGCAAGTGGTCATGGATGATGAAAAAATTGACCGGCTCGAGTTGGCCATAGAGCGGGGGTGTCTGTCACTGCTGGCATTACAACAGCCGATGGCGCGTGACCTAAGGTTTATCGGAACGGCTTTAAAAATTAACACTGACCTGGAAAGGATGGGCGATTACGCCAGTAACATTGCCAAAATGGTTTTATCTATTGGTAATGAACCGTTTATCAAGCCGCTAATTGATATTCCCCTGATGGCCGATTTAGCCCAGGTAATGGTTCGGGAAAACTTGACGGCTTATGTCAATCAAGATCGTGATATGGCCCTGAAGGCTGCCATGCATGACCATGACATAAATAATTACTATACCAAGGTATTTAATGAATTGCTCGAGTTAATGACCAGGGATTCCAGGAACATCAAGCAGGCGACTTACTTTTTATTTATAGCCCGATACCTGGAACGTATTGGTGACCACGCCACCAATTTAAGCGAGTGGATTATCTACATGATTACCGGCGAAAGGTTAGAGCTGAATGAATCTTAGTTCCCAATATAAAGCCACCCTTCACCAGGGTGGCTATTTGTAACCAGCTTAACACCTTAGGTTATTTTGGGTAAGGTAAAGAAAAACTCCGACCCCACTCCCGGGGTGCTTTGTACCCCTACTGTTCCGCCGTGCAGTTCCACGATGTGTTTTACTATGCTTAGTCCCAGGCCGGTACCACCCATAGCCCTGCTCCTGGTTTTATCCACGCGGTAAAACCTTTCAAAAATTCTGTCCAGATCCTTGGCGGGAATACCGATACCGTTGTCACGCACCCGAATGACAGCGTCTTGATCGTCGTCGGTAACTTCAACCGCTATCCTACCAGCGGTGTGCGTGTATTTCATGGCGTTATCGATAAGGTTAATCAGCACTTGATCAATCATGTCGCTGTTTGCTTTGATAAGCACCGGTTTGTTCGGTAGCGAAAGCTTTAGTTCAAGCCCGGCGCTATCAATTTGACCACGCAGTTTGGCAGCGGTATCCCGGACTATTTCATTAATATCCACCGGACTGGTTTTAATCTGCATCGGTTTTGATTCTATTTTGGACAAGTCTAAAAGTTCGTGTACCAGGCGGCTTAAACGGGCGGTCTCGTTGTCAATTATTTCGATGAATTCGCGACAGGTATCCTGCTGGTACATCGCCCCGTCCAGTAGTGTTTCAGTAAAACCTTTAATCGCTGTGACCGGTGTTTTTAACTCGTGGGACACGTTATCAACAAATTCGGTGCGGATTTTTTCCAGTTTCCTAATGTGGCTGATATCGTGCATCACTGCCACCACGCCATTTAGTGCACCCGACTGGTCGCGGAATGGAGAAACAATAACCTCCAGAATGGCCTCTTCCGGAACAAATATTTTTACTTCCTGCTCAATTACTTGTCCTTTTTGCAGTGCTTCATCTATCGCAGATGACAATGCCGAATATCTTATCGAAGAGCCGTGGGGTATGTCTGCGCCCCTTTTAATTAGGAAGGCCAGGAATTTTTCGGCCGCGGGATTAACTAGATCTATGCGACCTAATTTATCAATAAAAATAACCCCGCTGGACATGCTGGCCAGGACTGCTTCCAGCTTGTTCTTACCTTCTGAAATAAGCCGGACTTTCTCTTTAATTGTATTAGCCATTTCTTCTAGCGTGCTGGCTAATTTTTCTATTTCATCACCGCTTTTGACTTTAATCCGGCCATCATAATTACCTTTAGCAATTTGCCTGGCAAATTCAATCAGTTGTTCAACCGGGCCGGTTATTCTTTTGCCCAGCGTAAGCCCGACCGGAATAGTAATTAAAAAAGCCAGCAATATAGCCTTCAATACGTCCGACCATAAACCCAAAAAAGCGTGCTTAATTTCGGTAAGGGGCAGTGCTAATCGCATATAACCAGCACCGCCGTCTGTATTTATAGGTAAGGCCACGTACATCATATCGGTGTCCAGGGTGTTGCTGTAGCGAATGGCAGACCCGGCGCCTTTTTTTGCGGCAGCCTGAACTTCGGGGCGGTTAATATGATTTTCCATCGATGTAGCGTCTCGCTCTGAATCACCAAGCACAACTCCGGTACCACTAATGATGGTTACCCGGGCCTGAACATCTTGGCTGATTTGTTTGGCCAGTTGATCAAGTCCGTTGGTATCTGAATGGCCGTTTTGGGCGGCCACCAGCTTAGCAGCAAGCAGTGCCTGTGTGGTAAGCCTTTTTTCAATGCTGTGATAAAAATAATCATCCAGCGAATTCAGTAGATAGGTGCCTAAAATAAGCATGGACAGGATTACCACAGACATATATGAAACTGTTATTTTCCAGCGCAGTCGTTTAAAAATCATAAGTTTGGTTACCTAATTTCCCATGAACTTGTAGCCCACGCCGCGCACTGTTTTGATGTAAACAGGGTTTTTGGGGTTGGCTTCAATTTTTTCGCGCAGGTGGCTAACATGTACATCTACAATCCTGGTATCGCCATCATATGTGTAATCCCAGATGCTGTTGAGCAGCACGTCCCTGGTCATTACCTTGCCTGCATTCCGGGCCAAAAATTCAAGCAGCTCAAATTCCTTGGGTGTAAGTTCAACTTGCTTGCCGCTCACCTTTACCTCGTATCGCGCCGCATCTATGGTCAACGGGCCAATTTTTATCCTTTCCCCTGGTTGGCTTATTTCTTCACGGGTTGATGTTCTCCTTAAGACCGCCTTGACCCGGGCAACCAGTTCCCGGGGGCTAAAAGGCTTGGTGATATAATCGTCGGCTCCCAGTTCCAAGCCCAGCACCCGATCTATTTCCTGATCCTTGGCGGTTAGCATAATCACGGCTACCGGCAATCCTTCCTGGCGCACGCGCCGGCAGACTTCCAGACCGTCGATTCCAGGGAGCATTAAGTCTAATATAACTAAATCCGGCTGTTCAGTATTAATTTTGGCTAGCGCTTCATTGCCGTCGTTGGCTACGATGGTGTGGTAACCTTCTTTTTCCAGGTTAAATGTTATCAACCTGAGTATTGAATTTTCGTCATCAACAACTAATACCTTATGCGGCATAAAACAACCTCCAGGAATTTTAAGGTAGAAATGAAGCTGACTAGTGCCTTTTTGTTACTATGCTTCATCCAAAGGAAGATAAGGGCTGTGGCTAGGCTCAACAGAGAAATGTTCACCTAAATTGTATTGTAGCAGTAAATCCCCGGTATCTCCGTTAAGAATGCGTACATAAGCGCTGGATACCTGACCAAAGTTTTGTCGGCGGGCCTCGGCGTCAAAGATGGTAATTGCAAAATCTATTCTGGCTATATGGGCAGGAACATTATTAAAATCAATACTTAGTTTCTCGGCATCACCGTCAAGACCGCCCCTGCGGTTATCTCCGCTATACACTACGGAGTTTGCACCACCGTTGAAATTATTATAAAAAACCAGAGGCATCCAGGTCCTAAACTCTGCCCGCCGGTTCCAAATACGAATTAAAAGTTTTTTTAAATTCATCTGATTAAATACAACACAAGAACGGTTAATCCTTTATGAAATTACAAATCATACATTCCACCACCAGCCGCGATTTATTATGTGGGCTAACTCATGGGCGAAAAAAAGGCCACTTACGGCTTAGGTGCCATTATGGTGGCTTTCTTTAGCTTTGTTTCTTAAATAGAGAGCTTAATGGGGGATGCTTGGTGCTAATTATTTTTGGATAAATAAAGGCATTTTAAAGCCAAAGTAATATCTATATATTTCCACCCATAGTTATAATTACAAACCATTGTTTATGGTTTATGTAATTATGGAGGGAACTAATATTGTGACCACCACAGCTATTTTAGTTTTTGTATGTACATATATACTTATTGTTTTTGGGATCGTCCATCGGACGGTGGCGGCTCTCGCCGGGGCACTTATAATGCTGGCTATTGGTGTTATTAAACCCGTTGAGGCCTTTGTTGCCCTAGATTTCGATACGATTGGCCTATTAATTGGGATGATGATAATTGTTGGTATTACTAAAACAACCGGCCTTTTTGAATTTCTGGCCGTTAAAGCGGCCAAGATTGCAAGAGGCGAGCCGGTTAAAATTCTTGCATCCCTATGTTTAATTACCGCGGTTTTTTCCGCTTTTTTGGATAATGTTACTACGGTGATGCTGATTATTCCGGTAACCTTGGCCATCACAAGGCGGCTCAAACTTACCCCGGTACCTTTTTTGTTGGCCATTATTATATCATCAAACATCGGTGGAACAGCCACACTGGTCGGTGACCCTCCGAATTTAATGATTAGCGGCTTTACCGGTATGGGGTTTATGGACTTCTTTCTAAACCTGGCGCCGATAGCGGTTATTGTATATATTGTAACTGTGTACGTTATGAAAAGTATTTTTAAACACTATTTAATATCTCTTCCCGCACTCAAACAGCAGGTAATCAAGTTAAACGCACAAAACGAACTAAAAGACAGGGCGTTGTTATATAAATGTTTAATTATCATTCTTTTGACTGTTTTGGGCTTTATCTTTCACCAAAAGGTCAAACTCGAGCCGGCATTTATTGCCGTGGTCGGGGCAGCCATTTTACTGTTAATAACCAACTATAATATTATTAGTGCTTTAAAAGCTGTTGAATGGAACGTGATTGTTTTTTTTGGCAGCCTTTTTATTATGGTCGGTGCTCTGGACAAAACAGGTATTTTTGAGGGACTGGCCAGGACGAGCCTGGATATAACGGGTGGTAACATTTTATTAACGGGCCTTATCATTCTGTGGTTGTCTGCTTTATTTTCGTCTTTTATTGATAATATACCATTCGTGGCAGCAATGATCCCATTCATTCAGGATATGGGCACAATTGGCGGTATCACGGACTTAACCTTCTTTTGGTGGTCTTTATCACTTGGATCCTGTCTTGGCGGAAACGGGACAGCCGTCGGTGCATCAGCCAATATTGTTGTTATCGGCATGGCAGAAAAAGCAGGGGTGCATATAAGCTTCATAAACTTTATGAAAATTGGCTTCCCTTTAATGCTTTTATCAATGGTTTTATCTACAGTTTACCTTCTGTTATGGTATTTTTTAAACGTAAGGTAGGGTATTAAATTCGATATGCCGGCGGGTCTACTATCCACCCCTTTAATTTCCCGTATTCTAATAGCTCGTCATATATTTGCATTTCCTCAATTAAGTGTGCCTTAAAAAGCCATAATTTCTGATACGAGGAGGCCACAACATGCAATGTCTAAATTGCCAAAAAGCTCTGCAGGGGACTTTAAATTTTGCCCTTATTGCGGTGCGGAAGTGGTTAAAAATTTCACCTGTCATACCTGCCACAAACAAGTTGACCAACAGACAAGTCCCTGTCCCCTTGTCTTTTTAGGGTAAGGAACTTCTTTCTTTAAGTCAACGTCTATTGAGTAGTGTTGAAATTCCTAAAAAATTAGGTATAGGCGGTAAATTAATGTCCAATGAAAAACGATTTGTAGTCTTGTTATCTTTGGTTCTAATACTTTTGTTAACCAATTGGTTAACTTGGTCAACGACCAGGGCAATGCAGTCAGATATCAAATGGCTGCAGGGAAACTTGAATAATTTGCACTCCAGCGTATCCGGTGAAGTTTCCGGTATCAGAGGCGTCGTTAAGCAAATGAAGGATGATGCGCGCTGGTGGGAACCTGCCGAGGCAGAGTTTTTAGACGTAAATAAAGATGAGGCTCAAGTAAAGATAAGTTGGTCGTTAAGGGAATACAGGGCTGGCAGCCAAGTAATGCTTAACTATCAAAAACCCGGTGAACAGGAATACATACAAATTGCCGCGAAGGAAGAAGCCAAGGGACGTTTTTATGTAAACTTACCAGTTGCTGTCCCCCGGGAACCAGTCATCAATGTAAATGTTAAACAAGTTGGAGACTTTACAAATTCAAAAGCCCCAGTTGAAGTTGAGGAATCCCTTAAAGAGGCCCGTGTTTCCGGCACTGAAGATTTAAACTTTACGTATTATATCTCTGTGCAAGAAGGGCAGACCATTCGTACCAGCGAAAGACATTCGTTATCCCTGGGCAGTTTAAACTATCAGCTTTTTAGCCCCTTAATCGCAGAAGTAAGGTTAATGGATAATGGTGAAATTGAAGCATCCGTGCACTATGAATTAGTGGGCAGTCCACATTATGAATTAAAGGAAATTTATTTGGAAAGCAGGACAGGTGAAGATACTGTCCTTGAAAAATGGCCTTTAGAGCGTGAACATACCTATGTCTACCCGGTTCCCGCCGGGGCAGAAGGTTTTTTATATTTAAAACCAACTTCTGCTAAAGATTATGATTCCCTGTTCCTGGTTATTAATTATTCGGATAATCTAAAGGTGGAAAGGAAAATTTTATAACAAGCAGACAAGGGGAGACCATCGGCATGAATAACAATAAAATCCAGATTAGCAAAGAGAAAAGAGATTATATGATCTCTGAAATTAAAACTTATTTTTCTAAAGAAAGAAATGAGGATTTAGGCGACTTGGCTTCTATGATTATACTGGATTTCTTTATAGAAAAATTGGCACCGGAATTCTACAACCAGGGAGTTTATGATTCACAAAAATATATGATGGATCGAGTTGAGGATTTGCTGGAAATTCAAAAATATTAGCCATGACCAGACAAGGGGACAGGGACCTGTCTGGTGTTAACCAGACAGGTCCCTGTCCCCTTGTCTGGTCCCCCTTGTCTACCCCTTAAGAACTGGAGATGTGATTATGAGTACCGCAACAGAGTATGCCAAATTAATCAGTGAGTACCAGTTTATTTTAAGTGAGTTGCCGTGCGCAGTTGTTTTTATCTCCGGTGCAGGGATCATCAGCGACTTCAATAAAACAGCTCAAACCATCCTGGGAAAAAATAAAGAAAGTGCGGTGGGTAAACATTTCAGCCGCGTGTTTACCTGTGCCAAGCTTCAGGAGCAGATTAATAAGACCCTGCAGAGCAGCGAATCGCTCTTTATGTTGGAAAAGGTAAATAATGTTGAGGTTATTTTTAATTGCATCCCTGTAACGTCCGGTGGCGACAAGGGCATGCTGATTATTTTCGAAGACCAGACCGAGAAAAACGCTCTTTACAGCGAGTTGAATATCATCAGGCAATTGAATCAGGAACTGACCCAGGTTCTGGAATCGTCCTACGACGGCATTATTATTGCTGATCATAAGGGTAAAATTATTAAAGCCAATAAAAGTGTAGAGCGCATAACGGGGTTTAGGCCTGAAGAAATATTACAAAAATCGATGTTTCAATTGGAAAAAGAGGGGTATGTAAAAATCAACGAGATTCAGGCTAACAAACATACCCGCATCATAAAACAACGCCTAAAGACGGGCAAGGAAGTGCTGGTTTCCAGTAACCATATTTTTAACCAACAAGGTCAGCTCAGTTTTATCATCAGTAATATTAAGGATCTTACCGAAATAAAACAACAAATTGAACCCCTGAACTTAACTCAAAAATATTACAATGAGTTAAACGATTTTCGGGATAAGGTGAATCATATTATTTTTGACAGCAGTGAAATGAGCGGTGTGTTGGAAAAAGCCTATAAAGTAGCCAAGGTGGACTCGACGGTGCTGATCTCAGGCGAATCTGGCGTAGGTAAAGAAGTTATCTCCAAATTCATCTACAATAACAGCCAGCGCCGGAACGGCCCGATGATTAGTATAAACTGCGGTGCAATTCCGGAGAACCTGCTGGAATCCGAACTATTCGGCCATGAGAAAGGGGCTTTTACCGGGGCCACCGATAAAAAATTAGGGCTATTTGAACTAGCCAACAGCGGGACGATATTTCTGGACGAGATTGCTGAATTACAACTTAACTTACAGAGCAAGCTATTGCGTTTTTTGCAGGAAAAGGAAATTTACCGGGTCGGTGGTAATAAACCGATCCAGTTGGATGTGCGGATTATTTCAGCCACCAATAAGGACATTGCAGCGCTGGTTAAAAACAAGCTTTTTAGGGATGATTTATTCTACAGACTAAATGTAATCCCGATTCATATTCCGCCGCTGCGCAATCGGAGAAAAGATATTAGGCCACTGGTTAATAGCTTTTTAGAGAAAGAGTGCAAAAAGCATGGCCTGGTTAAAACTATTCCCTTGGAAGTTTATGACGCGTTAGAAAACTATGATTGGCCGGGTAATGTTAGGGAATTATTAAATGTAGTGGAATATCTGGTTGTGATGAGCCGCAGCAGCATAATTCATCTGGATGAGTTGCCTATACATATAGTCAATAGCAAGTTCAAAAATATAGAGGTTAATATAAATAAACTTATTCCTTTAAAAGAAGCCAAGGAAATTATGGAGCGGGAAGTAGTGGTTAACGCTTTAAGGAAGTATCGCTCCACAAAAAAAGTAGCGGCAGCGTTAAAAATGGATAATTCTACAATCTTTCGGATCATGAAAAAATATAAATTGCATGACGATCCCAACGAAGACTTCTAACCCTTGTGTCTTTGCAAAAAGGCATTGCAGTTTTGCAATGTCAAGTATACTCGGTGAACAGCTGTTTTGCTGGCATTCTGGTAAGATTAATTATGCACCATTTGCAAATATGCAAGTGGTGCTTTCTTTTGGCTAGCCCATGCGAGGTGCTAAAGGGGCGCAGAACCGCCGCAGAGACTGCCTTGGCGGCCTATTTTTAGTCTGGCCCGGTAGTTGGCAGAGCTCTTGCAATAGGATTAAGAATATTCAGAAAAATTATCTATGCGGAAAGGAGTTTAAACTATGTCGCAATCGCAGCAAGAAGCACTGTTTAAGAACCAAGACCAAAGTAGAAGCTTTACCAGCAAATCGGGCATTGAGTTACAACCTTGCTATGCCCCTGACAGCCTGCCTGATTTTGATTACAGTCAGTTGGGTTACCCCGGCAGTCCGCCCTATACAAGGGGCATATATCCCCAAATGTATCGAAACCAACCCTGGACCTTTCGGCAGTTGGCGGGTTACGGCAGTGCCGAGGACACTAACGAAAGATACCGGTTTTTAATCGCCAACGGGGCGACCGGGATTAATGGCGTGTTTGATTATCCGACGCTACGGGGGTACAACTCAGACAACCCTGTCGCTGAAGGAGATTTAGGCCAGGGAGGTGTGGCCGTAGACTCAATCGAGGATATGCATTTGTTATTTAAAGATATTCCCATTGATGAAGTGAGCGTATCGCTGGTGGTGTGCAATCCCGTCATGGCCGTGCCTGTTTTTGCTATGTATCTGGCTATGGCAGAAGAAAGAGGAATCCCGTGGAGCTCTTTACGGGGCACCAATCAAAATGACTTTCTAATGGAAACTGCCATTACCACAGCGCCGGTTATTTTGCAGCCTCATTTTTCGTTCAAATTAAGTACCGATATTGTGGAATTTTGCACCGGCCAGGTCCCTCGCTGGCATCCCATTAGTTACACCGGCTATAACTACCGGGAATCTGGCGTTAATGCGATCCAGGAAGTGGGGATAGTGATGGCCAATGCCATCGCTACTATTGAAGAGATGCTGAAGCGCGGTTACCAAATAGATGATTTTGCTCCCAGACTGTCTGTGTTTTTCTCGTCAGATAGTGATTTCTTTGAAGAGGTGGCCAAATATCGGGCCGCCCGGCGGGTGTGGTTCAATTTAATGAGCGCCAGCTATGGCGCCACTAAAAAGAACAGCCAGACATTAAGGTTTCATGTGCAGACGTCCGGAGCATCATTGACCCCACAGCAACCGCTCAACAATGTTACGCGTTCGGCATTCCAGGCCTTAGCGGCGGTACTCGGCGGCGCTCAGTCGATCCATGTTAACGGTTACGATGAAGCACTGGCCATCCCTACCGAAGAAGCTGCCATCGTAGCGCTAAGAACCCAGCAGATTATTTTGCATGAAACAAATGCCGCCTACACTGCCGACCCGCTCGGCGGCTCATATTTTGTTGAAACACTGACCAATAAACTGGAAAAACAAATTAATGCCTTTGTCAGTGAAGTTACAGCGGTTGGCGGTATGGTGGCAGCCGTGGAAACAGGTATGATTCACGACGTGATCAGCCAGGCCGCCAACGAACATTTTAGGCAAGTCCGGTCCGGAGAACAAAAAGTGGTAGGCTTGAATTGCTTTAAACACGATGATGAACCGGAAATTGAAATATTTCGGGCGCCGGATATTCTAGAAAAACAGAAACAGAAATTAAGCGCTCTACGCCAAAGCAGGGACGCCGGGGCGGTGGAAGTCAGCCTGGCCAAGGTTAAAACTGCCTGTCTGGAAGAGCGCAATGTGATGTCTGCGGTGCTGGAAGCGGTAAAAAACAGGGCCACCCTGGAAGAAGTTTGCAATGTGTTCAGAGATTATAAGGGTGGCTGGAGACTGCCTATTTAATAGAAAGGGGTGTTAAAATGCGCAAGGTCTTGCTTGGCAAGTTGGGATTGGACGCTCACTGGCGAGGTGCTGCCGTGGTGGCGAAATACTTAATGGACAAAGGTTATGAGGTTGTTTATGTGGGCAACCAGACTCCTGAGCAGATGGTTGAGTCTGCCATTCAGGAAGACCCCAGCTTAATTGGCGTTAGCATGCTATCCGGCAGCCATATTTTATTAATGTCGAAATTTATGCAACTGCTGCAGGATAAGGAAATGAAGGACATTCCTGTAGTCTTGGGCGGGACGATACCAAAGCAGGACAAAGCGAAACTGCAAGAGCTGGGTGTGGCTTGTGTTTATACACCGGGCGATTCACTGGATACCCTGGGGGATTTTATTTCGGGGATCAACGTGAATACCGTTAATAGCTGACCTGCCAGTTGAGGTAAGTGATTAAAGTAAAAGAATGAACGGAGGCGTGAATATGTATAAACGCTACTGGGACGAGGAAAGAGAAACAATGCCCCGGGAAAAGCGAGAGAAACTGATTCTGGAAAAGATCAAAAAACAGCTGCACTATGTCTATCAGGAGATTCCGTTTTACAGAGATTTGTATGACCGGGCCGGCGTTAAACCCGATGATGTGGTAACCCTGGAAGATTTTACAGCCAAGATTCCGGTCGTTAAAAAGAGCATGTTACGGGAAAGCCAAGAGCAACATCATCCCTTTGGCAACTACCTGGGTGCCAATCTTTCCCCCATTGTACGTATTCACGGCTCTTCCGGGACTACCGGCAAGCCAACATTTTATGCCATCTCGCAAAAAGACTGGGAGCATGTGGCCGAAGTACACGCCATGTGTTTTTGGGCTGCGGGCATTCGACCATCTGACCGGGTACATCTGGCCACTCATTTTAGTCTCTTCATCGGCAGTTGGGGCTCTTTAATCGGGGTGGAGAAACTTGGCGCCACCGCTTTTCCCATCGGCTCGGGTGAAACTGACCGGCAGTTAAACCTGTTGTGGCATTTGGGAAATACTGTTTTGATTTCGACGCCGTCTTACTGTCTGCATATGCTGGAAACGGCCAGGCATCAGGGACGGGACACTGCTAATTCCCCGTTGCGGATGGGCATTTTTATCGGCGAACCCGGTGCCGGCATTCCGGCCACCAAAAGAGCAATTGGCGAAGGCTGGGGGATTAGCGTTGCTGACTGTGCCACCACGTCTGAAATGACACCGTGGACTACCAACTGTGAGTGTGAGGAACGTACGGGGATGCACGTCTTTAATGACGCGGTATACACCGAAGTGGTCAGCAAGGATAACCCCAATGAGCCTGTCCCCGAAATGACCAGCGGCGGGCTGGTGTACACCCACCTGGAACGAGAGTCGCAGCCGATGATCCGTTTTTGGTCCGGGGATGAATCCCGGATGACGAACGAGCCCTGTGCCTGCGGCCGCACCTATCCCCGCCTGCCTGACGGCGTCTACGGCAGGCTTGACGATATGCTGATTATCCGTGGCGCTAATGTATATCCCAGTGCGGTGCAAAAAGAACTGCTCGAAGTGCCCGGCACCGGTGTGGAATTCCGTATTGTATTGGAAAAGAAGGGGCATCTGGATCATGCCACTGTGCAGGTGGAGTATAACCCCGTTTATTACAACAACATTCCGGCCCATGAACTGCCGCAGCAGTTAGATGCCTTGCAAAAAGCGGCGGCCGTAAAGCTGAAAAACGCTACGGGGGTACGCTTCGATGTAGAAGTTCTCCAACCCGAGACACTGGAAAGAGCAATCTCCAAAGCCAAACGAGTTTTCGACCACCGCTAACAGACAAGGGGACAGCAGACAAGGGGACAGGGACCTGTCTGTTTATAAACAGACAGGTCCCTGTCCCCTTGTCTGCTGTCCCCTTGTCTGAGCTGGCTACCCGAGCACGCGATCCCGCAGGTCGGTCATAAACCTGGTAAAATCAGCGGAAAAATCATCGGAATCCAGGCAAATTATTTTCATACCCTTTTTCCCGTAAACTGTTTCAAAAACATAGTTGGGCCTCATGGTAACCATATATGCTTTGCAATTGGCCTGCATTATTTTAAACAATTTGCTCCACATGTACCGGATATTCAAATCCCGGAAGCTATATCCCAAAAATAAAACTGTTTTACCCAACAAATCGGCCCGCAGTTTAATATCCAGGGGTTCTTCCATGTCCATCCGGTTGTGATAGTCGGTTTCACTGATAACCAAGGTTTCATCCAGATCCAAAGTGCCGTGAAACTTGACAATCTGGGTCACGTTATCCGGGGCGTTCATGATGTCATCCAGGGTGGCGATGGGATAGTGGGGCACGTTATGGCACCGAAAAGCCATTTCAATCATTTCATCAAAATTGGTAGTGTATATTTTGGGGAAATTCATGTCAATCAGGCACTTGTGCACCCGGGAGGCCGCAATATCCACTTCAATGGAGCGCAAATTGCGGTCAATAATTTTGCTGATGCGGTTTTTACTACCGCCGTGACAGATAATATGGTACTCGTTAATTTGCAGAAAATCCCCGTGCAGGGCCAGGATGTCCGGGTCGATATCCAGGTCCTCGGCCACTTTGGCCATTAATGACTCCCATTCCGGCAGGCCCAGGTTACGGGAAAGACCGGCACCAACAAAGGGGATGATTTTCTTTTCCCGAATGTCGTGAGCTAATTCATCAATTAACTTATCGTAACTCACCATGTCCTCACCGCCTGGCTGTCTAGGAACTTTTTAAACTTGCGGGCCGCTTTAGCACGCGCCGTTACCTTGATTCTTTCTTCCACCGTTAAGGAAGCCAAAGATTTGTCAAAACCCTCGGGGATAAACAGGCATTCCCAGGTATCCCCGGCTCCGTCCGGCTGGGTGGCAACTACACCCTGCATTTCGGCCTCAAAAATTTGAATGCGGCGGCTGCAGCAATACCCGATAATGGTGCGCAGCGTAACCTTGCGGTTGGTTTCACACTGCATCAGCCGTAAAAAACCCTGCATCCCCAGCTTGCTCCAGATTTCGGGAGTCAGCCCGCCCGGCAGCTCATTCCAGGCCTCAATACTTAACCCGGTATGATCCACAAAAAGGGAGGCCCTTTTTTCGGCAAACGCCATCAACACTTTTCTGCGTACTATTTCCCGCTGGTCATCTCCCTGGGGCTCGCGAACAATAAGGCGAACCGGGATAAAGGTATACGGCTCTAAAAGTCGGGTGTATTCTTCAATTTTTCTTTTATTCCCGGTAACAAAACGCATTGGTTTGATCATGACACAAATCTCCAATGTTTTTAAGGTTTAAAACAATTTTCACGTGTATTATAACAATTATATCATGTATGGTCTAAACCTTGAAAACTTTCAGATATGGCATTTCTTTTTGACCGTCTATGGTAAATAATTTTACAACAGGATTGATGCCACCAGTTTCCAATCATCCAAGAAATATTTATTTAATACCGGTCTTCTCCGTACTGCCAATGGATGGTATGAAACTACCATGCTATATTGTTTATGCTTGTATATAGTACCCCGCAAATTTTTAACTTCGGCGGTTGGTTCGCCAAGAAAAGATTGGGTGGCCACATTGCCAAGAGTCACAATTATTTTAGGCTTGATAATATTAACTTGTTCCCGGAGGTAACTAAGGCATTCCGTTCTGGCCTTAGGTTTATCATAAGCACGAATAGGCCTGCATTTTAAAATATAGGTCACATATAATTGTTCTGGTTTCATTCCGACTTTAGATGCCGCCAACTGGAGAGTTTCTCTTGTCCCACAAAGGTAAGGCTCACCATATTTATTCTCTCTTGCCCCGGGGTTATCCAGAACCACAACTATAGACGCCGAGGGATTTCCTTCCCCCCATATTACCCTGGTTCTTTGATGTGCCAATTCACACTTTTGGCAGCCCGGTACACCGTCGGGTGGATTGTCTTCAGGCAATATTATCGGCATTGGTTTGGCCAAAAACAAAACAGCTCCTTTAAAGAAAAGCATATACCAAATATAAACATTCTATTAGTTTGGTAGGGGAACCCTCCTTCACAATCACCTTTTAACAGTTTTTGACCGTCAGCCAATAGGGTTTTAAACCAGTCCAAGCCGAGGCTAAAAGACTGCTTAAGGGGTGGGTGTCAAAAAATAAAAAACCTCCTATATAACAGGAGGCGTTAATGTAAAATTGTACGTCATCCAGGCTAATCGTTACAGTTTTACTGTCCTCTTCCCCCTAGGCCAATGCCGCGCCCAGGGCCCCAATCAACTGTGGGTTTTCCGGAACCACCACCAAGCCCTTAACTTGCTTCCGCAGCATGGTTAAAATACAAGGGTTCATGGCCACGCCACCGGTGAATACCAGTGGCGTTTGGTAACCTACCCGCTGTAGCAAGCCCATAGTTCTTTCCACCACCGAGGCATGCAAAGCCCAACCGATATCGCGCCTGTCAACACCCTTGTGCATTAGTGAAACAGCTTCAGATTCGGCAAAAACAGTGCACATGCTGGAAATTTTGGTTCCCGGGCTGCCCAGCAGGGATTCCCGCCCGAATTCCTCAACTGTTATATAACCAAGGGCGCCCGCCATCACTTCTAGAAATTTTCCGGTGCCGGCCGCGCATTTGTCGTTCATTTGAAAGTCTTCCAAGTTGCCCAGACCGTCTAGTAAAATGACTTTGGTATCCTGTCCGCCAATGTCCAGAACCGTTCTGGCATCCGGCACAAAGTGACCGACACCCAGGGCGTGAGCTTTAATTTCGGTCACCACCCGGTGGGCAAAATCCGCCTTGGCGGCGTGCCTGCCGTAACCGGTGGCGGTAATGGTCGCTCCCGGCGGCAGTGTGGCCAGCAGTGCCCGCGCCGTTTCCAGGGGTGAGTAACCCGTGTCCACAAGATCAGAGCGTACCGTTTCCAAATTGTTTAGCTCCACCAAAGCTATTGTCCGGGAACCGATATCAAGGCCGGCACTAATCACCTAATCATCTCCAAAAATGCTTCCACCCTGGTTTGTAATTGACCGGTATCCTCTTGGCCGTAATCGGTTTCAATTTTCAGCAGTGGAATACCGTGCTCCTTCAATACTTTTTCCACCCGGTTGGCTTCAATCAGGTAAGGATCGCAGAAAGCCAGGGAACAGTGGATGATCCCATCGGCATTGTATTCCTTGGCCAAGCGCACCAGCTTTTCCATCCGTCCTTCATTGGGGGTAAAGCAAGCACAATTGATGCCCAGATATCTTTCGGCAATGGCATCTATTGATTGATCCAGGTTGGTACCGTTTTCGGCAACGGTATTTTCAAAATAACGCAGTCCGGTGCAAAGTTCCTCGGCCACAATAACAGCGCCCGCGCTTTCAATGATGTGCGGTACCTTCCAGTTCGGTATCGCCATTGGGGTACCGGTGACGATAATCCGTGGCGCGTCTGCAGCATGAACTCCATTGTTGCCCTGCACGCGAGTTTCCAACTCGTCACATAGTTCATTGACTTTTAAGGTAAACCGCTCGACATCGTCATACATGGCAATCTGTTCGATCAGCAGGCTGTCCTTGCCGCTGATGGGGGCGGGGTTTTGCTTACGCAGCCCGGCCAGTCGTAGCAGGGCCAGTCGTTTATTGTTTACGTCTTTTATGGAACGCTGTATGTTTTCAAGATTAATTTGGTTGCCCGTATATTCCTCCACCCGGACAACGAAATCCTGTACCTCGCTGCGCCAGAGGGCCCGATCCTTTTCCCGCTTCATTTGGGGTGTTTCCATAACGTGAACGGGAACGTAATCATTCAGGATTTCAAAAGCCTTCTTTTTGCCGTCGCAAGTAGTTTCCCCCACCACCATGTCGCAGGACTCGAAGTAAGGACACACTTTGGCCAGTTTAAATCCCATGAAGGATTTGATAAGGGGGCAGACATTCCGGGGCAGCACTTTTTCGGCCTGGGCAGCACCAATTTCAACCCCCGAACAAAGGCCAATGCAAATAGCCCCGGCGGCGCGGATAATCTCCTCGGGCACAAAAACGCAAAAGGTACCGATTACCTTGCCACCGTTGCTTTTGTGTTCCTGCAGTTCCTGGATCCGCAACCCGTGGATTTCACTTACCACAAAGTCAAAATACTCCATGCTGTCGGGACGGTTTGACTGGCTTAAATAAACATCCTTATAAGTGGGAGGCAACACTTGCATCAACTGACCGTGGGCATCCAGGTCAAGCCCGATTTTATCCCACATCTTACGATAGTCCGTGGCCATAACAACACCTCTTCTAAATAAAAATATAAACCAATTATATATAAAACTAGTTTATTGGACAAATAAATATATTTTATGAAACTTGAGGTGTTAATAAGGCAGACAAGGGGACAGGGACTTGTCTGGTAAAATTATTTGCTGTGAAAATGAACACATTAAATAAAACAAAAAAAATCAAGGGAATAACAATGTTACAGTAAAGATAACTTAAATTGAAGTAACTGAAATAAGCAAGTTCATGGCTAAAAAGGATAACAGACAAGTCCCTGTCCCCCTGCCTTTTCCCTTGTCTTGTTAATTTGTGTACTTTTAGGTATTTTTGTATTTTAGTGGTTGATATTTTTCCATTTAGTAGTATTATGAAGTAAAAATTTAGAATTATTGCATTATTTAATTAATCAAAGTAGTTTGGAGGTGAATTATGCGTAAAAATAAAAAGTACGATACCAGAAGCCTGTATTTTTCCGAACGAATTACCAACGCCATGCGCCAGATTCCCGATTATCCACTGACTATTGTTGAAGCGCCAATGGGCTATGGTAAAACAACTGCTGTTCGAGAGCAGCTTAATTTTTACCAAGACAATGTTATGTGGCTGAGGGTTTATGATCATTCACTAAGCAGTTTCTGGAACGAATTCTGTCACCTTTTCAGCAAATTCGATGAGGCCCAATCCCAGAGCTTATTACAACTTGAATTCCCCAATGACAGTGTATCGCTGAAGACAGTGCTAAATGTTATAGAGCGTATTGAGTTGCCTGCCAACTCAGTGCTTGTAATTGACGATTATCACCTGGTTGAATGTGCAGAAACCAACAGCTTTATTGAATTTCTGGTGCTGAGTGAAACAACGGATGTGCATATTGTTCTTATAACCCGGTATACATATTTTTTCAGACTTGAAGAACTGCAACTTAAGGGTTATCTCTATCATATCAAACAGGCATCCTTTGAACTTATGCCTATGGATATCATTAGCTATTACAAGCAATGCGGCATAAGCATTAATACCAAGGATGCAGGCGAACTTTATGCCTTGACTGAAGGCTGGATTAGTGCCTTGTATCTACTCATGCTGAATTTTGGTTCCAGGGGCAGTTCTTTACATTTAACCGATATTCATACCCTTATTGATAAAGTGGTTTATAGTCCGCTGCCTGAAGTAATCAGGAACTTGTTAGTTAATATGTGTATTTTTAATAGTTTCACTTTAGAGCAGGCGCATTATGTCTGTAAAGGGGAGAATCCAGTATCACATATTGAAGAGCTGGTGGGGAAAAACGCTTTTGTAAATTATGAATCCAGGGAAAAAACCTATTACATGCACAGCATGTTAAAGAGCTTTCTTAGGGGAAAACTGGAAAGCAAAGAGAAGCCCTACCAGGAGGCGCTGTATAAAAAGGCTGCGCATTGGTATATGGAGAACGGGGACTATCTTGTTTCCATGAGTTATGCCTATTTGGCGGGTGACTTTAATGCTTTACTCCAGGCAATGGAGATTGACAAGGGGCAAAGCTTCAATTACGAATACAAAGATACGGTTATCAAATACTATGAGGAATGCCCAGCGGAAAGCAAACAGAAGTTTCCGTATGCCATGCTGATTTTTGCCAGACGGATGTTTTCTTATAATGAAGTTGACTTGTTTAAAAGAATATGCGGTGAATTTATGACCAATATGCAGAACATGGACGGCCTGGATGCCGACTTTAAAAACAGGCTTTTAGGTGAGTATGAGCTGCTATTTAGCTTTACAGGATACAATGACATCGAGAAAATGGCGGAATATCACAGACGGGCCTGCGACCTTTTAAAATCACCTTCATCTATTTATGACGGCAAAGGCAGTTGGACTTTCGGCTCACCTTCTGTTTTGTATATGTTTTACAGGCAGACCGGGGAGCTTGCCAACGAGGTGCGAATCATCAAGGAAGCCATGCCCAACTACTACCAGATTACCAACCACCACGGCAAAGGCGCTGAGAAGGTCATGGAAGCAGAACGCTATTATTATCTGGGGGATTTTGAAAACTCGGAAATAGCAATGCATAATGCTTTTCAGGCAGCAAACGAAACTCCACAGTCCGGGATTATTATTTGTGCTGTTTTCCTGCAGATAAAATTGGCGTTGATGCAAGGCGACTTTGACAGGATACTTAAGTTACTTAAACAAATGCGGGAGGATATTAACGACAACAAATTGTATCTTTTTATGCATACATTGGATATGTGTGAGGCTTACATATACGCCAGTCTGAATATCAAGGAGCTTATTCAGCCATGGATTAAAAACGGGGAATTCAAAAATACAAGACTTTTGTTCCCGGCAATGGCTTTTCTGAATATTGTTTACGGCCGGGTGCTGTTAATAAACGGAGCATACTTAAAGCTCATCGGCAGCACCGAGGGTTTTATCGGCATCGCCTCTGTTTTTCCCAACCTGCTGGGACAGATTTATACCTACATTTACCTGGCGGCAGCCAACAACCGGATATTCAGGCAGCATGACGCACTGATCGCCTTGAAACAGTCACTGGATATAGCCATGCCGGACAAGGTTTATATGCCCTTTGTGGAAAACTGCGATTACATAAAGCCTCTGTTGGAGGAGCTTGACCGGCAGGGCCTATATCGCCGGGAAATAGCCAGGATATTCGAGCTGTATAAGCCATATCAAAAAGCTGTTGCACTAATTAGTAAGGAGTATTTTGCCGAGAGCAAGCCTGCACTTACTGAAAGAGAAATAGCGATAGCAAAGCTTGCGGCAGCAGGGTTTTCCAACAAGGAAATAGGAGCAAGGTTGTTTATTTCGCAGAACACGGTAAAAACCCAGCTGAAAAGAATTTTTGAAAAGCTTCAGATAAACTCAAGGGCTCTCTTAAAACAACATTTGAATGAAAAGTCTTAGAAATTGGGCAGACAGGGGCAGGGCAGACAAGGGGACAGGGACCTGTCTGGTTAACACCAGACAGGTCCCTGTCCCCTTGTCTGCCCTGCCCCTGTCCCCTTGTCTTTTTCTCTTAGCAGGTGCGCCAGAAGCGGACGCTTAATACCACTAGCACGGTGTAGATTTCTAAGCGACCCACCAGCATGCACAGAGCCAGAAGTATTTTACCCAGGTCGGGAATAGCGGCGAAATTAGACATTGGACCCACGGCACCAAAACCGGGGCCGATGTTACCCAGGCTGGCTGCAACTGCGGTCAGCGCACTGAGCAGGTCGAATCCCATTGAGGCGATAACCAGGGTGCAGCCCAACAGGATGGCAAAATATAAGAAGAAAAAGGTCTGCACACTGCCCACCAGTTCCTCGGGGATTACATTACGACCCAGCCGCACCGGAATTACAGCTTTGGGATGAATAAGTCTGGCAATTTGTCTGGAAGCGGTTTTAAACAGAATCAGATAACGTACATTTTTCATACCACCGCTAGTGGAACCCGCGCATCCGCCAATAAACATGAGCAGGAAAATAACAGCCTGGCTTAAAAAAGGCCATTGGATGTAGTCAGCGGTGGCATAACCAGTGGTGGTGAGGATGGAAACGGTTTGAAAAGCCGACTGCCGGAATGCTTCTTCTGCGTTATAGCCCAGCGAAGCTATTAGGTTGGCTGTGATTAACAGGCAGGCGCCAGTAGTTATAAACATGTACAAACGGGTTTCCGGATCTTTAAGATAGGAGCGGAAATCACCGCGCAGGGCAAGAAAATGCAAAGCAAAGTTCATGCCGCAAATAAGCATGAAAAATATAATGATGTAATGTACCACCGGGTTGGCAAAGGCACCCACACTGGCGTTATAGTTGGAGAATCCGCCGGTGGCTACAGTGCCAAAGGTTTGAATAATCGAGTCGAACCAGGACAGCCCGGCTATTTTTAGGGCTACTATTTCAGCCACCGTGATAATAATGTACAGCTTATACAATTCGCGGGATGTCTGCGCCACCCGGGGCAGCACCTTGTTCTTGGTCGGGCCGGGCACCTCGGCCCGGAACAGTTTCATGCCGGCTATTTTTAGTGACGGGATTAGGGCCAGGGTAAGCACAATAACACCCATGCCGCCCAGCCAGTGCGTTATACTGCGCCAAAACAAAATGCTTTGGGGCAGTATTTCTACGTTTGTAAGCACTGAAGCGCCGGTGGTGGTGAACCCCGACATAGTTTCAAAAAAAGCATTGACTAAACCGGGGATAGCCCCGGACAGTATAAAGGGCAGGGTGCCAAACAGTGCCATGAACAACCAGCCGGCAGTGGCGATAACAAAACCTTCCCGGTAACCCACATCGTTGGATTGCACTTTAATACGGATTAGGGCAACGCCAATTAACCCGATTACAATTACCGAAATAATAAAAGCCCGGTAAGCGTTCTCGTGTAGATACAGGGCGATACCCAGGGAAGGCAGCATGGCAACGGCTTCACATAATAACACTAGACCAAGCGAGCGTAAAACCAGTGCTTTATTCAAGCTATTGCGCCTCCAAGACCAGAATTAGATGATGCTCACAAGTTAAGTATTTAGTGAGAGCATGAAAACAGTATAGTGCATGAGTATTCTTTTTACAATCTGCTTTTATCACCAGCTTAAAATATTATATGGTTATACCGTTAACTCAGTAAATGGTACAGCGTCGTGTCATTCTGAACGAAGTGAAGAATCTAGATCCTTCGCTAACGCTCAGGATGACAGCTCTCCCCAATGGGGTTACTGAGTAAAGGGAGTAATCATGAAATATTAAAGTGCTTGCCATAAGTATGGCAAGCACTAATTACATCAAGGCACCAAAAAGGCGCGTACTAAGGGAACTGTTTTGTTTTAAGCGTGTTTTTCTTGCTGAATTTGTTTTAGCTTTGCCCAGAGTTCATCAACCTGCTTTTGGGTTGCTGCTAACTCACCTTCATTGTTAATGACATAGTCGGCGTAGCCAACCTTTTCTTCAATGGGCAGTTGGGCCTTTAGCATGTTGGCCGCTTCCTCCCGGCTTATCCCGTCACGCTTCATAAGCCGCTCGATCTGTAATGCGCCAGGAATATAGACAAGCATGAGCTTGTGGAAGATGTACTGGAGGTTTAGTTCAATCATCAGCGGTACATCCACCAGTATAATGGCATTAGGATCTTGGGCCGTAATCTCGTTTAACTCTTTGGCAAATTCTTCATATATCCGGGGGTGGGTAAAACTCTCCAGTTTTTTCCGTTTCTCAAGATCCCGGAAGATTAGTTCCGACAGCTTTTTGCGATCTAAAGCCCGGTCATCCTGAAGCACTTGCTGGCCGAAATAAGCCACAATGTCCTGCCAGGCCGGCTCATCCGGTTCGACTACCTTTCGGGCCAGCAGGTCGAAATCGATTACCGGGGCCCCTTTTTGCTGAAGCATCTTCACCACCGTGCTCTTGCCGGTGGCAATGCCCCCGGTTACGCCAAGCAGCAAGCGGTTATCCTGGCCCCGAAACTGCTCCAACTGTCCCATGCTGCCGTAGGAGCCGGGAAAAGCCTGCGCCAGATCCTGTTCGGCCCCGGCATAGCTGATGGGGTAACGGACGCCCCGGCGGTACAGGGTTTCCAATCCCCGCAAGGCTTTTTCCATCATGTCTACCGGTACCGCCATGACCAGGTCTTCGTCCTGAGCATGACCGTAGCGCCGCTCGCCATAACAGGGAATGGTTAGTGATGGTTTGCCGGTCAGGTAGCACCGGGCAATGGCATCGGAGCAGGAAGATTCGCCGACGCAGTGAAATTGCATTGTTTCGTAGTTTTCAAACTGGAGCGCGTTAATTAAGAGCATCATTTGGGCCGGGTTGGCATAAAACAGTACGATATCGGGCTCAAAAGGGTTGTATACCAGGGGAGCCATAGCTACCGCTTCGTACTTACCCAGCGGGAGACGGGGGATGGAGGCTTCATACTTCCTGGCGTCTGCGCGGGTTTTGACCCAGACGATGCTGCGGAAGGTGCCGTCTTTGTGTACCTCGGGAATGTCTTCCAGACCCAGGATGGAAGAACAGGTGGGGGTGAGGAAGTCGGACAGTTCGGCGCCCACTGTCCAGTCGAAATTTCTAACCAGCGTGATCATCTGGCAGAGGGTGGATTTTTGGGCTACCCGGCGCAGGAACGAAATATTATGCAGTTCTTCTTTGTTGGCCAGCATTTTAAAAGCTACCGGAAACGACTTTAGCCGCATCAGCAGTTCCATTCTTCGGACAATCTTTTCCCAGTCTCTTTGGGTCTGCATATTTTTCTCCCTTCAGATAAAATTATTTGTTTCTAAAAGTAACCGGGGAGTAACCTCCCTTTTTTAGCGCCTTAATAAGATCCTGTTCGTTTTGGATTAGGCCGGGGAACCGGGTGGCATAGTTGCCTACCTCACCGGGCCCATGAGCATCGCTGCCGCCGGTAACCGGAAGCCCCAAGCCTGCCGCCACCTGGGCCGCAAAACTGTTCTCTTCTTCTGAAACCTTACTGTTTAAAACCTCTACCGCATCCACCCACTTAAAGACCGGCCTGGCCATAGCCTTTTCCTTGGTCAGACCCAGGTAACCTACGCCGAAGGTCAAAAAGCCTCTAAAGGGATGGGCTACAATCATAAAACCGCCTGCCTGCAGAACCTTTTCCCTGAGCGCTTCTAATTTGATTACACCCTTGACCTCTTCTTCAAGGCCAAAGACCAGGATATCTCCCTGTTCGGTAGTTATTTCGTTGCCCCTCAAGATCAGAAAATCATGCTTTTGCCTTAAATCTTCCACCTGATTGGGCGCCCATAAATGGTTGTGGTCAGTTAAGCAAATCCCGTCCAAGCCAATTTCTTTAGCCTGTTCAATAAGTTGCTCCACAGAGATGGTGCTGCAGGGTGAAGCAGGCAGGGAATGGACATGAAGGTCGATTACCATGCCCCCGGTTACTTCCGGCCCGGGTGGATGATTCTTTTCCTGTACCGAGATGGCTGGTTTACTTTTGCCGAACAGCTCGTCGATTTCGATATCGGGCGGCTTTTCTTGGCCTTCCTCCTGCAGAATCATTGTAGCGGCATCTTTTGCGGTTTGGCAGCATTCCAGGATGAGGTCGGCAAAATGTCTGCATGCCTTGCGGCCCACAATCTTTTGTACTTTGCGGGTAAAGTCCTCCTCATTCATCCTAAACCCCACGGCCTCTTGCAGAAAAGGTATGGCCCGCGGGCACTCCGAATTTTCCATCCGGTTCCATTTGCCTCGGATGGCCAGAATCTCCAAATTAAAAAGTCCAATGTCCAGGTCAACCTCAAAACCGTAAATATCGTCTTCCAGGACTCCATGTACCGCTAGAGTCCGCCCGTCTTTTCTATAAACGGTGGCCAGTTTATTGCGTGTGAATTTAAGCATGGTTACCTCCGTAGATTTAGTTCTTATCCAGTTCCAAGGACTCCATGAGCGGGCTGTCCGGAGTTAGGGCTGCGCAGCTGTTATACAACCGTGGGTTGGCCTTCACCATGTTGGCAAAAAACAATTTTTCTCCCGCCTTATCTTGGGGGGCGTTGAGGAAGACGTCCCTGGCAAAGGATAGAATAACGCCATTGCAGCATTCATCCAGCAGGGTGGCTACTGATTCGGCATAAGGTACATGTTCCACGATGCTGCCGATGATCTTTCTAATCCCGGGACCCACCCGGGAACCGGCAACCTTTTGCAAATCATCCAGGATGATTAAGTCTGTACCCTGGGGGGAGCGTCTAATTTCACCTTTAGCCTGAATTAGTTCCAGGTCGGGAAGTTTGACCATAATCTCCACATAGGCATCCATTAGGTTATCTTGCACCCGGCAGGTTGATCGTATGGTCTGGTCATCCACGTGTTCGATACTGGTGCATCGATTTCTTGAAAAACACAGTATATCCGCCATGCTTAATCGCTCCTATCTACTTTCTGCTATTAATTGATTATAAACAATGGCTGTCGCCAAACTGTCGCCAAACTATACAGTTTGGCTAGTTCCTGGTATTATTTTGTTACACGATTATTCCCTTTACCCAGTAATCATAAAAGTTGTCATCCTGAGCGTAGCGAAGGATCTAATCTTTAAGATTCTTCGCTGCGCTCAGAATGACAGATTCGTTGTATGCATAGCAATAACAGGCTTAATGACGAGATTACCATTCATAAACATGGGCCAAGGTGGTGACAGACGGGTGTCGAATAGACAGTTTTCAGATCTAACGCCGGGCACGCTGGAAATATACTTGATGGGTCCGCCGCATTTAAAATATAACGGTACGCAAGTGGATCTGGCGCGTAAAAAAGAGCGCGCCCTGCTTTTTTACCTGGGTATGGCCGACCGGATGGTGGCCAGAAACGTGCTGGCCGACTTGCTGTGGGGCGGCTTGCCGGAAGAAAAGGCCCTCCACGGTTTAAGCAACGCGGTATATAGGATTAACCGCAGCATTACCCCGGCGGCACCAAATCAGTCTACGACGCTGCTGACCGGTTCCCGGGACAGCGTTGGTTTTAACCCGCAGTTTCCCGTATTTATTGATGCTTTGGCTCTCGAAGTACTGGCCGGAAACGGGCGGGAAGAAAACCCCGCCAGTTTGGAAGAAGTGATTACTCTTTACCGCGGGGATTTTCTGGAAGGATTTTTTATTCGGCAGGCAGATGAATTTGAGAAATGGTCTCTGGAACAGCGAGAACGCTTACAGGTTAATTATCTGTCTGCGCTGTACCGGCTGCTTCACCGGGCTATGGAAGCAAAAGACTATAATAAAGCCCTGGATTATGCCCACCAGGCCTTGAATAGGGATGAACTGCAGGAGGACATCCATTGCGTAATTATGCAGCTGCACTGGTTATCCGGTAAACGGGCGGCTGCCCTCCGTCAGTACCAGGTTTGCAGCCAGCTATTGCGCAAGGAATTGGGGGTCGAACCCCAATCCAGAACCAGGGCGCTATACGACCGGATTAGCGCCGGCGAAGCGGCGGACGGCGCGGGTGCCGCTCCGCCGGCGCCCAGTGCTAAGGAAAATAGCCGTCCGGCCGGGTTCCTGTTATCCGTTAATGAAAATCGCGGCCAGGCCTTTTTTAACCTGGGGGAATATGACCGGGCTGCTAAGGAATTTAACAGCATGCAGCAGTTGGCCGCCGGCGCCGGGGACACCCAACTGGGCAGCAAGGCCACTTACTTACTGGGCCTTACCAACCTGTGCAACCGTGATTTTAGCCCGGCGGAAAAAAACCTGGCCGGGGCCTACCAAACCGCGCTGGCGGGTGGGGACACGCGCCTGGCTGTTTCTTGCGTCACCGGCCTGTCCCTTATGTACAGCATGGCTGGCCGGTTGGAAGAGGCTAGAAAGTTCAGCGATTTGGCACAAAAGCTGGGCCGGGAAACCAACGATGACGATTCCCGCTGCCACGCTCTCATCGATATCGGCCGGCGATTGCTTTTGAAGGGCCGGGCTTCTACCGCCGTTGCGGGGTTGGTGGAGGCTCTGCTGCTGTCGCAAAATGCCAGGCAAATTTTTAATGAGCTGTTTGCCCGGTTTTTTCTGGGTCTGGCCTACGCCGAGCAAGGCAGTTTTATGCCTGCCATCGAACAACTAACCGTTAACTTGGCACAAGCCCAGCAAGTTGGCAATTCCTTCATGCTGACCCGGTTGCCCAATTCTATCGGCTACGTCTACCACGAATTGGGTGACCTGGACAGCGCGGCAGCTTGGAACGAGCGGGGAGTTGAAATATGCCGGCAGTACCCCTGGCCCGAGCCGCTGGGTTACTCACTGGTTAACCTGGCCTTTGACTGCCTGTATCTGGGGGACCAGGGGCGGGCGCGTTCGTTATTGCGGGAGGCGGAGAAACTGGCTGCCCGGGATACCAAGGTCACCTGGCGCTGGGAGAGCCGCGTGTGGCTGGGTCTGGGTGAGTTGGCCCTGCAGGAAGGAAACGCACCACAAGCCCGCCGTTACTACGACCGGGCTTATAGTTGTGCCAGCCAAACCAGGGTGCGCAAGAACGTAGCCCGCTCGCTGCTTTTCCAAGGGAAAATTCACTACCTGGACGGCGCCTACGACGAGGCCGCGGCGAGTGCCAGTGAAGCCCTAATCCAGGCCGGGCATCTGGAAAACCCGCTGCTGTTGTTTTACTGCCATGAAAGCCTAGCCGCCGCATACCGCGCGTTGGGTGCAAGCGAGGTGGCGCGGCGGCACACGAACCTGGCCGCCGAAATAGTAAAAACAATTTGCCACCAGTTGGAAGACCGCCAAACCCTTATTTTTAAAACAAAGCTGCACAATAGCAGCATAAATGGTTGGGGATCTCGGGATATTACTAGAAGAACTTAAAGGAATAATTAGATAACATCAATTAGTTAGCCTCAAGAAGGGAGCCATCAATATGATGGAGCGGGATCGTCTAACGCGGGGTTTTTATGCCGGGTTAGGAGCGACTGTTCTACAAAATGTATGGAGTTTTCTTGCCTATGCCGTTGGGCTAACCACACTTCGCATGGCTGACTGGTCGGCCATAATCATTTTTGGGAGAGGCGGACCTTTTTCCACGGCTGAGACATTGTTTGGTCTTTTGGGCCACCTGGTATGGGGCGGTTTTCTTGGCATCGTTTTTGTGTATTTAATTCCGCACGTAAAGCACCGGCACCTCACCTTAAAAGGGTTGCTGTACGGCTGGTCTATATGGTTCTTTATTTATAGTCTGACACTATTATTCAGCGTAGAACCTACATTAAATCTCCCTTTATTGACACCAATATCCGACTTTATCGGAGCGACTATTTACGGCCTTGTGCTAGCCTGGGTCGTGAATAGCTTAACAGAAAAAGAACCCTCAATATAAATATTGTATCTTACAACCAGCAAAAATAGTTACAATTAAGTTAGGGGGCTTCTTTGCATGGTACTGGAAATAATTAGGAATAAAATACAAAAGCAAGAACTAAGACAGATTGATGCCCAGGAAGCGTTTAACTTATGGGATATTTTAAATTCTAAATACCATGAGATCGAACGTTTACTGATCCTGGAGCATTTTGTGCATGATATAGACTTAAAATTACTTATTAGATACTTTGTAGGCGAACTCAATGAAAATGTTGCCATACTAAAGAAAGAAATGAACAAGTATAAAGTTACCGCCCCTGCTCCCAACCGGATTATCGGGCCGCCGCCGTGTAATATAGAAATGTACACCGACGAGTTTATTGCCGGCGAAATACTGTTATACATACAGGAACATATTGAAAACCTTTTAAGAACGCTGCGCAACAGTATGACCAATGATAGCATACGAACCGTGATAAGTAAGATGACCAAGGATTCCATTGATAATGAAACAAAGATTGTTAATTATATGACCTTAAAAGGGTGGATTAAAAAATGCCCGCATTACAACAGTGTGCCAGCCAGCGTCGATGAGAAAATTAGCGCGGCAGAAGCTTACCACCTGTGGGATCACCTTTGTTTTCGTTATGATAATATCCAGCAAACCAGGTTTTACCTGGCTTATGTGCACGATATCGATTTCAGGGTTGTTCTGGAACAAGGCCTGCGTAAATTAACGCTGCAAACAGAGATGTTGGAAAAGGAAATCCAACACTTTGGTATCGTGGCACCTAAAAAACCCACGGATGTTATTATTTCCACCGGAAGAATGGACTTTATGGAAGACGATTACATGTACCGCATGATTTTGATCGGGCTGCAAGGGGCTTCCATGATCCATACACAATCGTTAAAGCAGTGTACTTATAACATGCGCATCAAAAATATATTTAAGAAATTACTTAAGGAAGAGATCGATATTTTAGGTAGGTACGTCAAATTCGGCAAGCTAAAAGGGTGGCTTTATCCGGGGCCGGCTTTTACCACCTAATTTGCTGCAGCAACAATTATGGTGAGGCATTTGAGCATCACGTTCCCTTAAAAATATGTAACCCTCAGGCAAATGTGCTTGGGGTTTTTGTATTAGAAATAATTTTCCAAAAAAGGTTTTTGCTGTTTTAGATAGAATTTATTATGTCATCTGATTTAGATTACTTTTATTATAAAAATCCAAAATTTATGGGTGGGGAATTAAAATATTTCGACGTTACAATGACTATTAAATATAATTATTCCAAATATTTCAATGAGAATATAAAAAAAGACCCAAAAAGCACTTTTTGAATGTGAGGCAACCGCCCTCAAAGCCTAGTGACATCAATGTTCTGCACATTAAGTGATTAATTCATTTTAGCTTCTGTTCTGCCTTGACGGGGAACAGCTACCACCAATCCTGCTACCCCAAGAGCAGCGGCAAAAATCATTACCCCGTGGTAGCCTGCGAATTGGGCTATAATTCCACCCAATAGAGGCCCAAAAACACTGCATAAGTTTAATGTAGCCTGAAAAACGCCACTTGCGGTACCTCTGTCCTCACCTGACCTTAGTACCAATAGCAATGCACCCACATAAAGGCAAGACCATGCTACCCCCAACAATACTTGCACTGCTATCAGCGGTATCAGCTTGCTTACCAAGACATAGGCCACAAATACTATGATTGACAATACTTGACCGAAAGCAAAAGTTTTATTAGCGTCAAATCTATTTACATAACGCATAACAATAAATTGCACAGCAAAATTTACCCCCCAGAGCATGCCCACCCAGAATCGATCCAGGCCCAGGGACGTAAAATAAAGGGGTAGAATAATCCACACCGCCGCGGCCCCCAGATGGCGTAGAAAAACGGCCAGGTAAATTGGAAATCCAGCTTTTGCAACATCCCGAAAAGATGCGACTTCTTTCTTTTTACCACGCACATCTAGGTCGGTCGCTGATGAGAAAAACAAAGCAATAGCGAAAGCCACTAAACAACACATAGCACTTGCCAAAAATAATATATTAAAATCCTTCAGGAAAGCGGCACCCAACGCCCCCGCAATCCAGCCCAGTGACCCATAAGAACTGAAACGCCCCATGTCAACCCCTGATTCGTAAGCATAAGCCATTAAGGCAGCCATCGTAACTCCAAGGGAAAAACCAACCCCTGCCCTTACAAGGGTCAAAATGTATAAATCATGAGCCAGCAACTGGATCGCAAAGGCAATTACACAGAGTAGTAGTCCGGATCGGACATAGGCTATTCTTCCCCTTCGATCCGACTGCCGGCCGAAATAAAGAGATGATAAAAGGTAAGCACCACCATATGCTGCGCCAATTAAACCTACTTGAAAATCCGAAGCGCCCAACTGGGCGCCCAAAAGTGGTATAAATATAATCGAGCCTTGAATGGCAATGTTTAATAAGAAGTTCACACAGGTAACAAGCACAACAGAGTTAACCATGCCTACGCCTTCTTCCATGATATGTCATAAGAAGTAATTTATCATTATGGAAGAGTAATATCAAGAGACAATATCACACAGAAAGATTACTGATATTGAAAGGTTTAAGACATCGTGGTAAGGCAAACATGGCCACGGTGTTTTTTGTTTAAGCTGGCCATTAATGTCCAGCAATTGATGGTGTTAATTGTCCGGAAATTGACGGACATGATGGTTCATGTCATAAACGATGTGACAAATACATGCTGTGCGCCTGACTACTAGTAACATTTTCCTTGCTTGTAGAATAATGTATATCGTTAATATATTCCAAGGAGGTATAGTTATGAGTAATCAAGGATACAAACCACATGTTCCCCCGAATGAAGAATGCCCTCAATTACCTGGAACTATCCTACGCATTTTTATCCCCGCTGGCGCCGTAATAAACCTATTAAACCTGATTGAATTAACTTCACCCTCCGGTATTTGCCTGATTATCAGGATTCCGGTGCTGGGTGGAAGCGGCCTCAATAATATAGTTGAAGCTATCAAAGATGCTGGAGGTACCATTGAGGTTGTAAAAGAGTAAAAAGCTCTTTACCGACCACGCTAATCTAATGCTTATTTTCCTGTGTTGTTAATGTTTGAGTTTGAACAGTCGAGAGATGCAGGCTCATAAGGTCCCATAATAGTCGAGACTAAGGAACATTCTGGGTTTCGCGTAATAGTTCATGGCAACCGAAAGGTTGTCATGAACTATATTTCATTATTTATTAAGCCACCTTCTTTTTCCAATTCATTATATAATATTCATTTCTCAATAGTTAATAGAATCTCATGCCGACTGGTATTACATTTTTCGGACAACACAAAAGCGTTCTGACAATGAATAAGTTAATGCCAATTGGAAGTGATATTAGTGGAACCTTATCCATATATACAACACTTCCTTTTTATTGTACTATATTTGACATAAATAACCTTTTTCCTTTTATGCATTTTGGGGCGCGAAAAGGGCATTTGGGGGAAACGGGGTTAAAAAATGCTTATACGGGGTTTATTCTATACATAAAATAACCAATGATTTGGCTTTTGGTAGTGGTAGGTTTGGAGGCCGAAATGGGTAATAAAAAAGCGGCAGCATTAGCCGCTATAGTAATTCTGTTGGGGTTGTCAGTAGTGTTAACAGAATCTAAGGTTTTGGCATATCTTCCCGCTAACTGGTGGTTGAGGCTGCTGGAGCCAGTGCGCGGATTACTGATTGCTGTGGCCGGCTTCTTATCGTGGAAGTACTATAAGCAGTCACATAACATATTTTTTAAACTCTTGGCCTTTGCTCTGTTCTTTAGTACCATAATGGAGCTTGAGGGTTTGCTGTTTAGAATCGTTGCGAATTTCCACCTCGCCTATCCGGGTCAGTTTTCTATCCACCCAGTTATTAGATTAGTTCAGATATTGTTTCAGCAGGCCGGGGCATTTCTTTTTGCCATCCTTTTGGTACATGCCATCAGGAATTACGGCGTCCGCGAACGGTCTGTAACTCTGCAACGGGGCTTTCTACTTCTGCTTATTGTGTTCAGTTTGTTGTGGGTTACATGGGCAGCATACATTATGTTAAGGTCAGATTTAAACCGGTCATTTGACTTAACAACTATATTTATCATTGTTCATTCCGTTTTATTAACGGTAATTTACCTCGACGGCATCAGGATAGCTATGCGAAAAAAGAGTATATCCGAGAATTGGTTACTAAAGAGCTTAGTGACAGTGATGGCGATGGAGATTTTTTTATCCCTAACCTGGGTCTTCCCCTTTTTCGTATTAAATGCCTGGCTCGGAACAACATTTTCTGTGATATATAACTATACTATTATGTTTATTTCCATAGCCATACCAGTACTGTTTGTGGCCGGCCTGGTAGCGTGCGGCAAGAAATGTCGTGGTGAGAGTGAATTCTAAAAACATAACATCTGAGCAAGTACCAAAAACTGACTGTTGTGTTTATCTTGCTTAGCGCTGCATCCCTGATGTTTGGGCAGATAAGTAAAACATCCTTTACCAATGCGCCAGTGGTCGGATTCTTATTAGGTTTTGCATTTAGCATCTTTGCTACTTTTACGGCGCTTAAAGCTTATGCAGTAAGAAAAAACAATAATCAAAGGGGTTGGTCTGTAATGCCTATTGCGACGGGGTATTATTTAGGATTTGTATTTCTAGTTATTGGGTTACTGTTTTTAGGGACTCTGTTACTACAGTATCTCTGGAATACAACGATACCAGAATTATTTAACTTAAAGCCAGTAAGCTATTGGCAAGCTTTCAGACTTCTACTTATAGCTAGTATTCTGTTTGGTGGCCCGTATATTAATTAATTGATATACACATGAATATAGATTATAAGGTTCTTCAAACGGAGGTGCAGTGATGCACCGGCAAGAACATTCAAGATATGCAGGCAAATACTCTATAATATCCCTGATTGCCCTTTCAATGCTGCTGTTTTTAGTGCTTCCAGGAACCGTCCTTGCTGCGTCGGGAGAGTTAGTTCAGATCGATGCGGAAATGGGATGGCAGGGGCAGGGTGTGCCTGGTCGCTACCTACCAGCTAAAGTGTTTTTAAAGAATACCGGCAACAAAGACCTTGCCGGAGAATTGGAAGCTATCAACTATGTAAAATATACACCACCCGAATTGCCTGGTTCACCACATGTATACCGGCCTACAAGTTACATTCCCTGGGCTGCATATGGTGAAAAGGTGTCGCTGCCCGCAGGCACGGAAACGAATCTTACTTTATGGTTACCCATGAATGAAAATGCCAATGAGCGTACCGACTTCATATTCCGCACAGGCGACAAGGAACTGGCCAAAGTAAGCAAAGGTAGGCCAAAGGTCGTTTTAAATACACGCGATACCTTGCCCGGAGCCGTAGGGGTGCTTGGTCAGATTCCTCCGGCTCTAAAAATGCTGCGGATGGTTTTACCTGGTAATAATGTACGATATGTAACTGCGCTGCAGATTACTGCAGACTTATTTCCCCACCGGGGAAGTGAATTAAACGCCTTTGGTGTTATTTTACTTACCGATGAGGGGACTTCGATACTTAACAAAAAACAGAGTCAGGCTCTTGTGCAGTGGGTAAAAAACGGCGGGCACCTAGTGGTGAGCGGCGGTTCTGGAATTAAGGATGCTCTGGCTGCCCTGCCCTCAAACACAATTCCTTTCACTGTGGAACTCATTAGGCAACAGTCAGCATGGCAAGTAGAGGCCGAGTGGGTAAATCAACTTGATCCCGGTTCTGTTGCTGCTCCGGTGGCTATTCTATCCGGGGCGGGCAAATCCTGGGGACCACCGGATAACCCCTTGGGCAGGCGGCTCTTACTCGGTAACGGTATGGTCACGGTACTTAGCGTTGATCCCGGTCAGCCCCCGTGGGGGACAGGAGCACTGGGAGAAGGTTTATGGCAAAGTATGCTAACGTCGGAGGAAATGAATAACTGGCAAAGGGAGCCGCATGACGTTAATAATGGGTTAGTGGATTTGTCCAGCTTTACATATGATTTCCCAGCAGAGGCGTTCCCGGGGTGGCGTTTCGTGGCACTGTTTTTACTAATCTACGTGGTGGTGGTTGGCCCGGGTGCATACTGGTTTTTAAATCGTATCGACCGTCCTGAATACAACCTGGCGGTAGTGCCGCTTGTAGCCGCGCTATTTGCAGGTGGAATCTACCTATATGTGGTATTTACAGGCGCCAACGTTTTAGTCAACGTGGTTCAGGTGGTGGAAGACAGGGGGAACGGAAACCCCGTTGGGCACACGGCAGTGGGCTATTTTACTCCCATGAAGCCGGATTTAGACGTGGTATTCAAAGACCCTGACCAAGTAATAGAAGCTCAGATATTGGATTTAAACCCGCGTTTAATAAGCGAGGACGGCAAACCATCCTACCGGATAATCAAAGGTTCTGACCTGTTGGTCCGTTTCAGCGACGTTGCGCCACGGAACATGCGTTGTAATTACTTCTGGAATGAAAGCGCCGCCGAAACAGCGGAGGGATTAATACCCGTTATCGAAGTGCACGGTAGCAGGATTACAGGTACAATACAAAACAACACCGGGTTGAAGCTGGATCACGTAACGGTTTTACAGGGCTGGCAACACAAGATGGTTGGGAATCTGGGTTCGGGTGAAACAGCGGCTTTTGATATGGAAATCAGTGCGCCGCATCACAGCTCCCAGGGTAAAGCGTTGCCTCGTTATCATTCACCATGGTATATTTTTCAATACCCTAATGGCCCGCCCGGTCCTCCGGGGCTAGGTATGCAGGCATCCACTTGGCCTGACCGGCGTCTTGACGCGGCCGAACAACGCCGGGTTAGCTTACTGGAAAGGTGGATGAACGTTATTTGCCGCGGGTCCGTAGACACCGGCTGGCCGCTGACCGTGCTGGCCTGGTGCAGCGAACAGGTGGGAGAATTAGGTGTAAAAAATTTAAACCGTCAACCGCATTACCTTACGATGTTTGTGCTCAATCCCAAATTTGGACTGCCCGGCGAGCAGTTCAATATCCCTGCCGGGCTGGTTATACCGAAAGTTACGGAGTTAAATGCACATGGAGGGTTTTCAACAAGCAACGAGTTTTTTGGTATTCAAGACGGCTCAGTGATGATGGTTTTTAACCCACAGTTGCCTGCGGAAGTAAAATTAAACGAAGTTATACTGCGGTTTAATTATTTTCCTATAGCGAATATGAATCGGAACATGGCAACACCGACAGCGCCGTCCACAGTACCCGAAGGGGTGCTGGAAGTTTACCACCACGCAAGTGGCACGTGGCAGCCGCTGTCCGGATCGGGCACTTTTAATCTGAATAGTCAATTTGCCTCATTGGAAGGGGAAGTTAAAATAAAGGTAATGGGGGGAAACCCCGAAGTGGATACTGAATTTTATTTTGAAGTTCCCACGGTGGAATATAATGGTGCAAATAATATATAAAAATTAACGCAAATAAAACCCATAACCTTGGCAAACAAAAGGTTATGGGCTTTTCTTTTAAGTTACAGCAAGTACGTTTATCCAAAATTATTATTGAAGTATCAAATTTAGATTTGGATGATAAGGAAGAATTACTAAGGATCTTGCATAACTGGAAGAACGGTAATTTCAAGAATTGTGTTAGCGAGCACAACTATGTATGGACATGTTTGAAAGGAGAAGTTGGCTGGGCAAATGGCCTTAAGAAGTAGGTTTTGGGGCTATTCTGTATTTATACTTTTAATAATCGTACTAATGGGTTAACTGGTGGAAAACCAACCCGTAGTAAGGCGTTTCTTAATCAGCGAGGCTAATTGCTAAGTAATGAGAACGCTACCAAATGCTTATAATATATTAAACCCGTTAATAAAATTTTGCTGATATTCGTTGGAAGCAAAAAATAGGAAGCTACTAGGACTTATTAAAAGGAGATCTGTTTATGCCTGAAACTAAAAAAGTAAAAGAGCTTATGTTACTACCTGGCGAGTATCCTGCCATTAGAGATACCGATTCTTTAAAAGAAGCTTTGGAAACTCTAAGAGAGTATAGGGAAGGACAAGGACACCACCATAGGTCGCTGTTAGTGTTTAACAATGAAGATAAGTTGGTCGGCATCCTAACCATCCGAGGTATTATGGATGGTTTACAGCGCAGTATGATGCAATATGAGAATACGGAGTTATGGAATATTGGCTGGGCTGCTCTATATAAGAAAGACGCCTTTAAAAAATACACCATATCTGAGGTAAAGCAGGTCATGCGTCCTCTGGTAGAGGCTTGGGTGAGCAGTGACGACACTGTAAACACAGCAATTAAGTTGATGATGACTAAAAAAGTAAATATCTTACCTGTGTTTAAAGAAGGTAAAGCTGTAGGTATTTTAAGGCTAGTTGATATCCTTGATTATGTTTATGAGCTTACTTAATATGCTTTGGATTTGGTAGTCTAGAGGCTTAGACGCTAGGTTGTGGCCCTAGTTTAAGCGGGTTGGAATCCCGTTCTACAAAAATTTATGATTATGGACTTATTATTGGAAGCCGTATTTCCTATGTACAGGATTACGGCTTAATTTTTTTTGAATCATCATCTAGTACTTTCATTCCTGATACAAGTTATTCATTAATAAATGTGATTATATGACGGCATGAATGGTTATTTGTCTAAAGTAGTAAAAACATGTATAAGTATCAGTGTTTTTGTTTGTTAATATTTAACTAATTAGGAAAGGGCTATTTAAACTGTTGTAAAATAAGAATCTATATAGTCATTACCATTTGGAGGTGTATTTTGGTTGATCGATAAAGTCAATGAGCTTTTAATAGGCGCTTGCGATTTACATATTCATGGTGGCCCTGATGTGGTACCCAGGCGGCAAGACATAATACAAATAGCTGAAGAAGCTAAAAGCGCAGGAATGAGTGCTGTAGTATTTAAAGACCACAATACCTGCACGGCTGATAGGGCATATGTCGCTAGTAAAGTAGTCTCGGGTATTAGTATCTTTGGAGGTTTGGTTTTAAATCATTCTGTAGGCGGTTTTAATGCACATGCTGTGGATATGGCCATAAAGTTGGGTGCAAGGGTGATTTGGATGCCAAGCGTTGACGCATCCTATACAATTCAAAAAGTTGTAGTAGAAAGTGAAACGCCGTGGTTAAAGCAAGCTGTTTGGTTAAGTAGGCCAGAACAAGGTTTATCTATATTTAAAAAAGGTGGTGAAGCTAATGAAATAGCCCCTGAAATTAAAGAAATCCTTTATTTAATACGTGAGGCAGATATTATCTTGGATACGTGTCACCTATCCCCTAAAGAGACTTTTATTTTGGTAAAAGAAGCTAAAAATATAGGTTTAAGTAAGATAGCTGTGTCTCACCCCAATTGTAGTGTAAATCGGATGAGTATTTCTGAACAAAAGGAACTGGCGGAAATGGGTGCATATTTTACTTATGCCTTCCTACCATGTATGCCAATGATTGATGGCCAAAAGCCAACAGAAATTGCCAAAATGATTACTGAAGTGGGACCTAAACATAGTATTTTAATTACTGATTTTGGTCAATTACAGAACCCTACAGTTGTTGAGGGTATGCGTATGTATATTACACATATGTTATTAGCTGGTTTAAAAGAAAGTGATATAAAATTGATGATTAATGAAAACCCAAGCAAGCTATTAAATACTTAAAAGGTTCAATAAAACCTTTTTTATAAAAGGAGGGAAATTCAGATGAAATTATACTTGTTGGATTACGGCCAGTTAACAGCGGATCAAGGGTTTTTCTTTGAAGGTGCCGGGACTTCTACTTACAGCCAAACTGAACCACCTGTTGTACGAAAGAATTTAGCTATGGTAGGCGCTTTGATTGAGCATCCTCAGTACGGTCTTATTCTTTATGAGGCAGGTCCTGCACCTAATTATAAAGAGCTTTGGCCTGAAGGAGTTTTTGAAATATTCGCTGTTACTTCCTATACTGACGATAATCGATTAGATAACATATTACAGAAATTAGGCTATGGAATTAAAGATATTAAAGCCGTAATTATTGGTCACCTCCATCTTGATCATGCCGGGGGGTTAGAGTTATTTAGGGGTACTAATGTACCAATATACGTTCATGAGGAAGAATTAAAATATGCCTTTTACGCAGTAGCTACTAAAGAAGATTTTGGAGCGTATTTACCACATTACTTAGATAGTCAGTTTAATTGGAAAGCTGTACATGGAAATGAGACAGAACTTTTTAAAAATATGACGTTATACCATACACCCGGACATACTCCTGGTCTAATGTCTTTGAAGGTTGAGTTACCCAATTCTGGCACCTTCGTATTTACTAGTGACTTATGTTTTTTTAAAGAGAATTTTGAACAGGAAGTTCCTCTAGGTTGGCTTATGCGCGACACGCGTTCTTGGTATTCAAGTATAAGCATTGTGCAAAAAACGGATGCCAAAGTGATTTTTGGGCATGACCCAGAAGTTTTAGCAAGCTTTAAAAGAGCTCCTGAATTCTATGATTGATTTTTTCTCAATTTAATAAGGGAGGTTCTACTAATGTCTGAAAACTACAAAATGTTATCCCCGGAGTATAAGTATTGTAAAGCATTCTGCACAGATGATGATATTCAAATGGCGGAAAGCTTTAGAAAATTTGTAGATAAAGAAATAATGCCCTTACGGCACGACCTCGAAGGTGGTTGGCATAAAGACGAGAAGCTAGCATTAAAGACACAGCACGAATTATACGCTAAGTTAGTAAAGTTAGGTGTAACTAAATCAAACCTTCCTGCTGAATTTGGCGGGTTAGGTCTATCACCCGTAGTTCGCCAAATGATAAATGAAGAGCTTTCCAGGGGTGATATTGGCCTAGCAACTATGGTTGGGAAGTTCCATTGGATTATCTCAATTATGGTTGCTGCGAAGAGGGACGATTTATTAAAAGAGTTTTCCCCTATTCTTGCAGGAGACGATGCATGGACTGCATGTGTTGCTATTACTGAACCCGCTGGCGGGGCTAATTTAGAGGATCCTGCGCTACAATTTAAAACCATTAAAACGATAGCACGTCCAGATGGTGATGACTATGTAATTAAAGGGCATAAAATATGGCCTGGTCCAGCAGGTTGGATTGAACGATTTCAAAGTGAAAATTTAAAAGGTCATATTGGGTATTGGACTGTAGTTAGTACAGACCCAACCTTAGGTGAGGATGGAGCTGCAATTTTCTATATTCCACCTGACGCAAAAGGTTTAAGTTTCTCAAATCCCTATGAAAAAATGGGGTTTGCATGGTCCGATGAAAATGTAGACATTTATTTTGATGATGTTCGAGTTCCAAAAAGATATCGAATTGATACAGAACCAGGAGAAGGCGCAAAGCTCATTAAGGGTTATATAATGGGATTAGGAAGATTAGCCGGAGCGGCAAGGCTAGTGGGTTTATCTCAGGCTGTTTTAGAAATTTGCTTAGATTACACAAAACACAGGGAAATAGCTGGCTTACCAACGCGTGAAAGGTCACTTTTTGCAACCTTGATTGCTGAAATGTTTAGGGCCATTGATATCTCAAGAAATTATTACCTTTCTGTAACCTGGCAAGTCACTCAACCAGATACTTATGGTCCTCCTTGGTCCAGAGAGATGATCGCAAAGTTTTCTGCTGCACGTTCGTTTGCAGCGGATACGGCTAAGTTTGTAACAAACACTAGCATGGAATTAATGGGCTCATATGGCTACTCTTATGAATTCCATGTTGAAAAATATATGAGAGATTATAAAATAGTTCAAATGTGGTTAGGTGGGGCTCATCGTGATAGGTTAGATATTTCTCAAGGTCTTTACGGCCCATTTAAGTGGGGCGGTTTTGAAGAATGGGCAAAGAAAGAGAAATTAATTCCTTAAATTTTATTAAGTTACACATTGGAGCAAACACTATGACCGTCTAATAGAAACTAATTAACAATGGGGCGGGGCTTGAAAAAGTCCCGCTTTCACTGTGCACGTTGAATTACCCTGAGAAAATATTGACCCTGCTATGCAACGCTGGCATACAAAATAACACTTTAGTATTATTGTCAACTTACAGCACAATTAAGATAATATTTCTAAGCTTTAAAAAAAGGGGGCTAACTAATGAGTATTAAATTATCAGAATACTCGAAATATGATGGTCTTGGTTTAGCAAAATTAGTTAGGGATAAGGAAGTTACACCTAATGAACTGTTAGAAACATCAATTGAAGGCATAAAAGAGCTTAATCCAAAATTGAACTGTGTTTACAATATACTATACGAGCAGGCGTTAAAAGAAATTAGTAATGGTTTACCAGATGGACCGTTTAGGGGAGTTCCATTTTTAATTAAGGAAGTAGTTCTACATGCCGCTGGTGTTCCTGTAAATATGGGGAGCTATCTGGCAGAAGGATTGGTTTTCCCGTATGATACTGAACTAATGAGTCGTTTTCGAAAAGCAGGGTTAGTAACGATCGGGACAACTCCTACGCCCGAATTTGCTTATAATGCGACTACTGAAGCCACTTTTTACGGTCCCACTCGCAATCCTTGGAATACAAATCACAGTCCAGGAGGTTCAAGCGGAGGTTCAGCAGCCTCTATTGCGGCGGGAATAGTACCTTTGGCTCATGCAAATGATGGCGGAGGATCAATACGTATTCCAGCATCTTGTAATGGACTGGTTGGATTAAAACCAACCAGGGGACGTACTCCTACCGGTCCTGATTATGGTGAACCATTAAATGGTATTGGAATTGAATTTGCACTAACTAAAACTGTTAGAGATGCTGCTTCGTTATTAGATTCCGTTGCAGGTTCTGACCCAGGATGCTATGCATACGCAGAACCTCCACAACGCCCATATTCTGAGGAGATTAATATAAACCCAGGAAAATTACGCATTGCATGGATGGACAATCCGTTATCAGGTGTATCAGTGGATCAGGAATGCAAAGACGTTCTTTATGAAACAGTCAAGCTTTGTGAAGACCTTGGACATGAAATGGTAGAGGCTTCTCCAAAAATTGATGTAGAAATGTTTTCTTTAGCAACTTTACGTATTTGGGCTGCAAATCTTGCAAACATGATGGATGGTGTGGCTACCTTACTTCAGCGAACTCCCTCTGAAGATAATTTAGAAGCAACTAGTTGGGCTTGTTATAAATTTGGTAAGGAGATGAAAGCTTCTGAGCTTTTACAGGCGTTAGACATCTATACTATGGTTTCTCGTTCTGTTGGTAATTTCTTTACCAATTTTGATTTATTACTATCGCCAACTACTGCACGTCCACCACTGCCTCTTGGTGAATTAAATGCTAATGCCCCTGGAGTAGATGCTAAACAATGGACTGAACAAATTTTTACTTATGCACCATTCACAAATTTATTTAATACTACTGGTCAACCGGCTATTTCGTTACCTCTTGGTTGGAGTAAGGGAGGTTTACCCATTGGAATGCAATTTGCTGCTCGCTTTGCCGATGAGGCAACGCTTTTTAGATTAGCTAGTCAATTAGAGCAGTCCTGTCCCTGGAAAGACAAATCTCCGCCTGTACATTTTTAGAATTTAAATTCCGTAGTTTAGGTTTCGGTATTTTCTCCGAAACCTTTTTCATTTCTAATATAACGATTTAATTCCGTTTTGTAGCATAGACTTGTTCTGTTTTTAACACCTATTTTACTAAAAATATTTTGCATATGTTTTTTCACTGTATTAAGACTTATAAATAATTCATTGGCGATATCCTGATTTCTGTAACCTTCTTTAATTAAAGTTATAATTTCACGTTCCCGAATGGTTAAATCGCTTGTATTTAATATCTTAACATCTTTTTCATGCTTTTGTTGCAGGTTTAGTGGTGTCAATGTGAAGATGTAAAATGGTTTTAGGGGGCTATTTCTCAAAGTGCTAGTTGGCAATATCTTAATTTCATAGTTATTTAATGATGATGATAGAAATTCTTTTTTAAGACCTAGTTTCCATGTATAAAGATATTCAGTGATTATCTGATTTATAAATTTTTCTATTGGATTACCCCATCTTTCTGTCGTCGAAGCAAGCTCTTTGCAGATTTCAACAGCAGCTTTATTAAAGTGGTAGATAGATAAATATTCATTAATGACAATTAAGCCAATTGGTGAATCATTAGCATAACATTCGAATGAATTTTTAAGATTCTCTAAGCTATATATTCTTAGGCAATCCCCAAGATCCTTTGAAATTAAATTAGAAAGTATACTTAATAAATTAATATCTTTGCTGTTAAATTGTTTTTCTTCTTTTGATCTTAGTAAAGCAATACCACCAATTAAACTATTTTGATTAGTTAAATAAATTGCAAGATAGTGGTATAAACCAAAATCGCAAAAAAACCTTTTAAAATAATCAGTATTTTCAAATTTTCTTAGTGACATTAAATCTTGGACTCGTATCACGCTAGTTTTTGAACAACTCTGTAACCCCACATTTTTAGGATGAAGAACGTCGCTTTTATAGTGTTGAAATTTAAGATAATCACGTATTATTTTTTCATTAATGTTAAGGACTAAAGGTTCAGATAGATTCCCTTCATGGTCTACAATCCAGGAAGTAGACTTGTGATAACCGAAAATTTGGGATAGTAAAATCATAACTTTAATTCGATAATTTTCTGGCTTTGATTGAATGGACTCAATAAATTTAATTATTTTGGCATAATCAGCTTTCGACAATCTATTGTATTTCATTATTTATTAAGCCACCTTCTTTTTCCAGTTCATTATATAATATTCATTTCTCAATAGCTAATATAATCTCATGCCCACTGATATTACATTTTTCGAACAAAAAAAAGGCGTTTGACATAGGATGCCAAAACGTCTTTTAAGCCTTACTTAGGGCACTAAAGGCACAGGGACGGTGCCGGGGAGCGCGTTAGTAATAACTAAATTAAATATACTGGTATAACCCCCGGAAGTTTTACATTTTCCGGGGGGTGAGTATTTTATGAAATAGACCCTGAAGTGGGCGTATTCGATTTTCTAGCGTGAAGTAGCGATTTTTTAGAGACCGTACACTTAATTAAAATAATGAGTCGCCACTTTTACAGTTAAGCCCAGGATGCACATCGAAACGTACCGCCCCTACGGCAACATTACCAGCTGCTCTGGTTGCTCTGGCTACTCCTTCGTGTCCAAAGCCTCCGCATAACTCTATTGCTTTTACCCCTTCAGACACCAGCTTTCGTATGACTTCCTCGGCCGCCTGGTAGTCCTGCACTCCTACCACTTTCAATTCTACCTCTGGTGTCTGCACATCTGCTTTATGTTGGGATGGCTCGGCACCGGGTGCTAAAAAAATAAACGCGGCTTTAAGCATAACAAGACCTCCTCTTAAAATATTCTGGGGTTTTAACTCTCAAAACATATGCCTGGTCTATAATCAAGGCTTTATAAATATGTACTGCCTAAAACTGCCCGGCATCCGAACACTGTCCTGTAAATGTCCATGTCCTGTAAATGAACAGCTCAAAGCTAATTTATTTAATTTCTTCTTGATATAAATTATGGTACCATAATACAATATTGGTATATAAATCTAAATATTCATAAAATCAAAAAATACCTGACACCCATAATTTTTTGCTGCGCACTTTGGTGATTGTATAAGGACAATAGTGTAACAGTATTTTTGTTTTAGGGGGTCCGGGGAAAAATGGTATTAAGCTCCACAGGAATGAAAGAGCAAAAAAAAATAGAAAAACGTTGGGAAAATTTTATACATTCAGATCAATGTGATTTAAGTATGCTTAATAGCACTATAGCGTCATCCTGGCAGAGGTGTAAAAAAACTAACGTAAATCCCCTTGGTGGTAAGTGTAATTATTTATACGGGCAGGAGCACCTGAAACATTTCTGGGAGAACAATAAAATGCTTATGGAAGTGGCTAAGCCTGTTATTGAATCAGTGTTTTATACTGTTCAGGGGTCTGGCTTTATGGTAGTACTAGTGGATAACAAAGGCACCATACTTAAAACGATGGGTGATTATCAAACCCTGAGTAAAGCAGAGCATTTGAATTTTGGACAGGGAGCTGTCTGGTCAGAAGAGTCAGTAGGTACAAATGCCATAGGAACTTCACTGGTATCCGGTATTCCCATTCAAATCACAGGCGCTGAGCATTTTTGCTATGACCACCATGTCTGGACCTGCTCAGCGGCACCCATACGGGACCCGGGCGGACATATACTGGGTTGCTTGGATATGTCGGGACCTTATGATAAAATGCACCCGCATACGCTGGGCATGATAGTTGCGGCGACTCAAGCCATCGAGAGCCAGCTGCGCAAAGAATTATCAAAAACTGAATTGGAGTTAGCCCATCAAAGGTTAGCAAGAACAGTGGATACGATCACTGATGGAATAATCTATATTAATAATGCTGGGGTAATTACTGGTGCAAATATACCCGCGCGCAATTTTTTGCGCCTTTCAGAGGTCGACCTGAGGGGGATGCTGGTTGATCATGTGCTGGGAGGCGGTTTTGCTTCTCGCTATTTGTCTAATGGTAGGTCAATGGATGGGGAGTATTTTGTAATCTCCGCACCAACGGGCAAGTTAATCTGCGCTATCAAAGCCATTTCCGACGGTAGTGACAAAATTGACGGTGCCGGGTTTGTTATCTGTATCCGAAAAAATAGTGTTATGGAAACAAAAAAATATTGTAGAGGAACAGTACTGGAACTTGACGGTATAACTGGTATTGATAGCGACTTCGGTAAAGGCTCCCTTCAGGCTAATGGCAGGGCAACCAGCGGTATTCAAAACAAACAGGTTGCTCCTTTCAAGAATATAGTAGGCTGCAGCCAGCCTATTGCTGCAGCGATAAACCTGGCCCAGCGGGCGGCGGCCTGTTCATCTACTGTACTGCTGCTGGGGGAAAGCGGCAGCGGCAAGGAAGTGTTTGCCAGATCCATCCACATGGCCAGTAACCGCTGCCAAGGCCCCTTTATACCAGTTAACTGTGCATCACTGCCCAGTGGGCTGATTCAAAGCGAACTTTTTGGCTATAGCGGTGGCTCTTTTACCGGTGCCAAGCGCAGCGGTCAGCCTGGCAAATTCGAACTGGCCCACGGTGGGACACTGTTTTTAGATGAAATTGGTGATATGGCGCTGGATATGCAGGCTAATTTGCTTCGTGTTCTGCAGGAAAAGTCAGTAATGCGTGTTGGTGGGAAAGATTTTATTCCTGTTGACGTGCGGGTAATAGCTGCTACCAACAAGAACTTATATAAAAGAATGCAAGAGGGTAATTTTCGTGAAGACCTTTTCTACCGGATTAATGTTCTGTGTATTGAAATACCTTCCCTGCGGGAGAGAGGCGCCAGTGACCTGCAGCTTCTAACACAACATTTATTTACTTCCATTGCTGCTAAATTAGGAAGGCCGGTATGCAAGCTTGATCCCTTAGTCTTGCAAATGCTGGCAAAGTACCACTGGCCGGGCAATGTTCGAGAACTGTCCAATGTACTGGAGCAGATGCTGATTATCACTGATGATGAAGTCATCCGCGCAGACCACTTACCACGTTTTTTACAAAAGCTTTCACTAACCACTAAAGGATCCTCTAAAGAGGCGGCTGGTAACCAACGTAAATCTGGGAACAATCAAATGGGCATCTTGGAGCAAATGGAGCAACAAGCAATTAAAGAAGCCCTGCAGCGTTTTAGTGGCAATATTAGCCAAACGGCCCGGGCACTGGGTATAGGTAGGAACACACTATATGAAAAACTAAAAAAGTTAAATTTAAAGTACTAATAAAAGGGATTGATTGCTTTTAAATTAGCAGTCAGTCCCTTTTAAACGTTCTGGGTATGGCCATTGCATTGTTCGGTATTAGGACAGTTATATAAATTTTATATAAATTATAGTTTATCAATCTACCTTTGTTCGTAGATTTATTAAAGGCATTATGTTTAGGCATGCTTTTTGCAATTTACTAATTTATACAAAAAATGCAAAAAGAGGTTTCACATTAAAGCTGCATTATGTTATGGGAAGATGGTGGTCCAAACAATTATTTATAGGTATTAAACACTAAAATTTATCGTATAGGGGGGAATAAAAATGGACAAGGTTGCCATTGTAACGGGAGCAGGACGCGGAATTGGCAGAGGAATTGCTTTTAGACTGGCTAAGGATGGCTTAGATGTCGTGGTTAATGATATTGATGCTGAAAATGTCAATCAGGTTTCACAGGAATTAAAATCTCTTGGAAGCAATACTATGGCCATTGTTGCTGATGTGTCCAACGAAAAAGAAGTTTATGCTATGGTCGATCAGGTTGTCGAGAAATATGGGAAATTAGATGTAATGGTCGCCAATGCCGGGATAGCCAAGGTTAAGCTGGCTATAGAGATGACTGCAAGTGAATGGGATGAAATTTTTGCAATAAACTGCAGGGGAGTTTTTCTGTGTGACCAGGCGGCTGCCAAACAGATGATTAAGCAAAAGAACGGTAAAATAATCAACTGTGCTAGTGTAGCAGCGCATTCTGGTTTTAATCTTTTGGCGGCTTACAGCGCCACCAAATTTGCTGTGCGGGGATTTACGCAGGCACTGGCCAAAGAACTAGGGCCATCTGGAATCACAGTCAATGCATATTGCCCCGGCATTGTAGGAACAGACATGTGGGATCTCATTGATGAAAAAATTGGACCTTACCTGAACCTGCCTAAAGGCGAGGTTTTAAAAAAGTATTCCGAACTAATTACATTGGGCCGGGTGCAAACTCCTGATGACGTGGCATGTTTTGTATCTTATCTGGCTTCATCGGATTCAGATTATATGACCGGACAGTCTGTAATGATCGACGGTGGAATAGTTATGAGCTAATTTAACATGACTTTTATCTAAATTTTTAATAAAGGAGACTTAATGAATATGCTGGACAAACCGGTATTTAACGGTATTCTACAGGTTGCCATTGTCGTAAAGGATTGCGACGCCACGGTAAAAAAATACGCTGATGAATACGGTATAGGACCGTGGTCAATCTATGAATTTAATCCAGATACTGTTAATAATATGATTTTGCGTGGCCAACCAGAGGGATATGCCATGCGGTTAGCTTTGGCTGATATTGGCTCAACGCAATTTGAAATTATTGAACCCAAGGACGATAAAAGCATATATGCAGAATTTTTAGAAGAACACGGTGAAGGGCTGCACCATATTGCTTTAGGAACCAGCGAAGAATATGAAAACGCAATGAAATTCTTTAAAGCAAAAGGACATAGTATTTTGCAGGGGGGCACCTGGCACGACTTTACCTACACTTACTTGACGACCCAGGGTGATCTAAAGCTAATTGCTGAAATATACAATCCACCACCGGACTTTCAGTGGCCAAAGCCTGATGCCGTTTACCCACCAATTAAATGATGAGGCAAATTAGATATAGTGGTATATATTGCAAAATTTATAATATAACAGTATATATCTTGTGACGCAGACTTTATGCTTTTAGATGTCTGAAGATTGTGAATTAACTATAAATAAAGTTAGGAGGGACATTTATGGCTTTAACAAAAGAAGAAATGCTGGCCATGTACGAAAAAATGCTTTTGATCCGTGAGTTTGAAGAAACAGTGGCCAATGTATTTTCCCAGGGGCAGATCCCCGGCTTCGTGCACCTGTATGTGGGAGAAGAGGCTGTGGCGGTAGGTGTTTGCAGTAACCTTGGAGTCAAGGATTACATAGCCAGTACCCACCGCGGCCACGGTCACGGTATTGCCCGGGGGGCTTCAGTGAACAAAATGATGGCGGAAATCTTCGGAAAAATTGACGGCTACTGCAAGGGGAAAGGCGGCTCCATGCACATTGCCGATGTGGAACTGGGCTTTTTAGGGGCCAACGGTATCGTGGGGGCCGGCCTGCCTTTGGCTACGGGGGCGGCCTTTGCCAATAATTATCTGAAGAACAATGGTGTGGCAGTATGCTTCTTTGGCGATGGTGCCTCCAACCGGGCCACCTTCCATGAGGCGCTTAACTTGGCTAGCATATGGAAATTACCTGTGGTCTTTGTCTGTGAGAATAACATGTATGGAATTTCCATGAGCCAGAAGGTGCACCAGAATATTACCGATGTATCGGACCGGGCCACAGCTTACGGCATCCCGGGCCTCACCGTGGATGGAAACGACTTAATGGCAGTGTACGAGGCCTCAGCCGAGGCTGTTAAACGGGCACGGGCCGGGGAGGGGCCCACCCTCCTTGAATGCAAAACTTACCGGCACCGGGGCCATTTTGAAGGTGACGCCTGTGTCTATAGATGTGAGGATGAGCTTAATCAGTGGAAAAAGAAGTGCCCTATTGAAAGGTTTGCCGCCAGGCTGTTGGAAATGAGTCTGGCCGAACAGGATGAATTGAACGTGATCAAGGAGCAGGTTAAAGAGCAAATCAAGGGCGCCCTGGAATTCGCCCGGCAGAGTCCGCTGCCTGACGTAACAGAACTGACTAAAGATGTTTATTGTGATTAAAAAGTTAATTAAACAATTTATGTCGAAGGGGTGATTGATATGTTAGAAATGACTTATGCTCAGGCTATCAACGCTGCCCTTAGGGAAGAGATGAGGCGTGACAGTACTGTTTATATACTGGGCGAAGATGTGGGCGTCTTTGGCGGCTGCTTTGGTGTTACAACTGGTTTGCTAGAAGAATTCGGCGGCCAGAGGGTGCTGGACACCCCGATATCAGAAACCGCAATCATCGGCAGCGCTGTCGGTGCGGCTGCAGCGGGGCTTAGGCCGGTGCCGGAAATTATGTTTATGGACTTTATGGCGGTTTGTTTAGACGAATTCTTTAACCAGGCTGCCAAGATGAGATATATGTTTGGCGGCAAGGCCAAGGTTCCGGTAACCTTGCGCACTGCCTGCGGGGCGGGGGTTGGGGCGGCAGCCCAGCATTCCCAAAGCCTGGAGGCCTGGTTTACCCACATGCCCGGGGTGAAAGTGGTGATGCCTTCTACACCGGCTGATGCCAAAGGGCTGCTGGTGGCGTCTATTCGGGACGATAATCCTGTAATCTTTATTGAACACAAAGTACTTTACGGCTTATCCGGTGAGGTACCTGAAGGGGAATATGTTATTCCTCTGGGCAAGGCCGATATCAAGCGAAAGGGCAGTGACGTTACCGTTGTAGCTACCGCCATGATGGTGCATAAAGCGCTGGCTGCGGCCCAAACTTTGGCTGGTGAAGGCATTGAAGTGGAAGTTGTCGACCCCCGCACACTGTCACCTTTGGACAAGGACACTATTTTGGCGTCTGTGGCCAAAACAGGTCGCCTGGTAGTTGTCCACGAGGCCGTGAAAAACAGCGGCTTTGGCGGGGAAATAGCCGCCATCGTGGCTGAGGAGGGATTTGACTATCTGGATGCCCCCATTATGCGTATCGGGGCTCCCTTTACTCCTGTGCCCTTTAGCCCGCCTCTTGAGACAGCCTACATCCCGGATGAAAACAAGATTATTGCGGCAATCAAAGAGATATTGTAAATTAAGAGAGGAAGAGAAAAGTGCCATCTGTGGGGATAATATCCAACCCGGCCTCCGGCAAAGACATCCGGAGGCTGGTGGCCTACGCCACGGTTTTTGGTAACAACGAAAAGGTAAATTTGATTAAGAGAGTATTGCTGGGCCTGGATGCGCTGGGGGTGCAAAGGGTTTATTTTATGCCCGAATACTTTGGCTTTTATCACCGGGTTATAGAAAGCCTGAGTGGACAGCACCGTCCGGCACTTGAAGCCCGTATGTTGGATATGCCCATAGAGGCCAACCAGTCGGATTCCCGGCGGGCGGCCGCCCTGATGGCCAGCGTCGGGGTGAAGTGTATCATCACTTTTGGGGGTGACGGCACCAACCGGGTGGTGGCCCAGGGGGCGGGCGAAGTGCCGTTGTTGCCCATTTCCACTGGCACCAACAACGTATTTCCGGTCATGGTGGAGGGAACTGTTGCCGGCCTCGCTGCGGGACTTCTGGCCACCGGGGCCGTTCGGCCGGAACAGGCGCTGGTGCGGGCCAAGAAGCTGGTAATCTACATTAACGGCCGGCCGGTGGACAGTGCACTGGTTGATGCTGTGGTGCTGACTGACCAGTTTATTGGCTCCCGGGCAGTATGGGATACAGATAAAATTAAGCAGGTTGTGGTTACCAGGGGGGCTACCACTAATATTGGTATTGCTTCAGTGGCCGGCGGCATTCGCCATATTAGCCCGGAGGAGCCATTGGGTATGGAAATAGTGATGGGTGATGCTGATGCACCCTTACAGGTTAAGGCTGCCATCGGGCCCGGCTTGATCAAGAAAGTGCCGGTAACCCGGCACAAATTGCTGGAGTCCGGACAAAGGGTTACGGTGCTGGAAAAACCATGTGTTATAGCCCTGGACGGAGAGCGGGAAATTCAAGTTAACCGGGGCGACCGGGCCGAAGTGGAGCTTTCTCTGGAAGGGCCATTTGTGGTGGATATAGACCGTACATTGTCCACGGCTGCCGCCGGAGGCGCCTTTTTAGATAAAAAATAGTGTTTTGGCATAAAGGACGGGGTGAATGATTAATGGCCAACGTTGTGCTAATGCCCAAACTGGGTTTAACTATGAAAAAGGGTAGAATAACTACCTGGTTAAAGAACGAAGGAGACTACGTACAACAGGGCGAACCACTGCTGGAAGTAATGACGGAAAAGGTAAATGTTAAGGTGGAAGCTCCCTTTAGCGGGGTGCTTTATAAAATAATCGTGGAAAAAGGCAAGACAATACCTATATCAGTGCCCATTGCAGTGTTGGCCGAGGAAGGTGATACAGATGACCTTTTGGCTGCCACACTGGCGCAGGCCCGGGATGAGCTGGAGCAGGCGCTGTCGGCGCAAGAGCAGGCAGCGGGTACCAAAAAGGCTGCGTCCAAGCCCGTTAAGCCTTTCGTGGTGCTTAGTGGTAAGGGTAAGGTATCACCCCGGGCGGCCAGACTGGCCCGTGAGGCCGGTGTGGATGTCAGCCTGATCAGCGGCTCGGGCGCAGGCGGACGGCTGGTGGAAGATGATGTCAACGCCTATTTGGAGCAACTGCAAGGCGACGGTAAAACGAAGTCTATGCCTATTGACGGCATGCGGGCTGTTATTGCTGAAAGGATGTCTGCCAGCCGGAAAAAGGCGGCCCATGTTACAATTATGGAGGAAATAGACGTTACAGCCCTGGGTGATGCGCGCAAACAGCTTAATGAGCTAAATAAAACGGGTAAATTAAAGTTTTCTTACACTGACCTGCTGGTTAAATTTGTAGCCCAAGCTCTTACTGAATATCCAATGGTAAATACCCGCAGCACTGATAATGAAATCGAGCTGGCTGATGATATTAATGTTGGGGTGGCTGTCGCCCTGGAAAACGGCCTGGTGGTGCCCAATATTAAAAATGCCCACCTGCCGTCACTGGAGCAAATTTCCGAAAAGATTAAAGATCTGGCAGCCCGCGCCCGCAACAGTGAATTGGAACCCTGGGAAGTGGAAGGTGGTACTTTTACTGTCAGTAATCTGGGGATGTTCGGCGCTGAGGGGTTCACTCCCATCATCAACCAGCCGGAAACTGCCATCCTGGGAGTGGGGGCCATGCGCGTCAAACCAGCGCTAAAGGGTGGCCGGCTGGAAAAGTGTAACATGATGACTTTAAATCTCTCCTTTGACCATAGAATTATCGATGGATCTTTAGCTGCAGAATTTTTAAGCAGATTGAAAGAAATGCTGGAAAATCCGCACCCCTGGTTTGAGTTGGAGCCCAGGAACAGCAGAGAGAATATTTTGGCTGGCGGCGGCAGCAACCCGGTTCAGCTGCGCAAGGCATACCAGAACGGCATTAGCAAGCTTATGGAAACAGCACCCGATGTGGTAATGGGGTTTTCGGCACTGACGGAAGGCGTTATGTTCGATGACGGAGAGATATCTAGATTATATAAAGAGCTTATGCTTGTGGCTCTGGCGGTATATATTAAATGCGAATACTGTATAACTGCGCATGTCTACAATGCGCTGAAACAAGGGGCCACACCTGAGCAAATTCTAGAAGCGGCCAATGTAGCAGTATTTTTTGGGGGCGGCGCAGCGCTGGCCCATAGTGCCGTTATCGTTCAGGACTGCCTGGAAGCTTTTGCTAATGGCTAATTGGGAGATGTTAAAAATTGATAGCGCCAGAGACAAGTTTATAACCCGGCAGGTCCTGCTACTGGATATGGCCACGGTGAACTACTTACGTGCATTGAAAATACAGCGGGAACTGCAAAAGGTGCGTATTGAGAGGGCCATTCCCGACTGTCTGCTATTGTTAGAACACCCACCCACATTTACTCTGGGCCGGTCGGGGGATGCTGACAATATACTGGTGAGTGAAAAACGCCTGGCCCAGGAGGGTATCGCCTTTTACAGCGTGGAGCGGGGCGGCGATGTTACCTACCACGGGTTCGGCCAACTTGTAGGCTATCCTATCCTGGACTTGAAAAATTATAAGCAAGATGTACATTGGCTGGTGGAGCGTCTGGAGGAAGTACTAATCCGCACCCTGGCTGCCTTTGGTGTTGCATCCGGCCGCCGGTCCAAATATCCCGGGGTGTGGGTGGAAAATGATAAAATAGCTAGCATTGGTCTGGCAGTGGCAAAGTGGGTGACTATGCACGGCTTTGCCCTTAATGTAAATCCTGATTTGAGCCATTTTGGCATGATCAATCCCTGTGGTCTTAAAGGGGTGTCAATGACTTCAATGTCCGCTGTACTGGGCCGGCAGGTTAACCTTGCCAAGGTTAGAAGCCGTGTGGTAGAGGAAATGGCCGAAGAGTTCGGCTGGGAAATACTCCAAACCGACCGCCGGGTGGAAGAATTGCTGCACCGGTATGGCGTGGTAAACCAAAAATTCTGGCCGGGCTGGCTAACAGTGGCACCTCCTAAGCAAGGGGTAATGGAAGGCATAGGTGATATTGTAGAGCAGGGCAAGCTGCACACTGTGTGTGAAGGGGCCTGCTGTCCCAATGCAGCAGAATGTTTTGCCCTGGGTACTGCTACTTTCATGATTTTGGGGGACACCTGCACCCGCAATTGCCGCTTTTGTTCGGTGAGTAAAGGAAAACCAAAAGGGCACGACCCCGAAGAGCCGCTGGCAGTGGCCGAGGCAGTGCAGAAATTGGGTTTGCGGCACGCAGTGATTACCTCCGTCACCCGGGACGATTTGCCCGATGGAGGGGCAGGCCATTTTGCGGACATGATCCGCGCAGTACATAAATTAAATCCCTGCACCACAGTGGAAGTTCTTGTACCTGATTTCCGGGGCTCGGAGGAATCTCTGGCCAAAGTGCTGGAAGCCCGTCCCGATGTGCTGGGCCACAATATAGAGACCGTTCCCCGGCTATACAGGCAGGTACGTCCCGCAGCGGATTACCGGCGCTCACTGGATCTTTTAGCCAGGGCAAGGAAGCTGGCCCCGGGGGTGCCCACCAAAAGTGGGCTGATGGTTGGCTTAGGCGAAAATTTTACCGAAGTGTTGGTTGTTTTAGACGACCTGCGAACGGCCGGATGTACTTATATCACCATCGGCCAGTACTTGCAGCCAACCCCGGATCATCTGCCGGTAAAAAGCTTTATACCGCCGGGATTGTTTGCGCGCTATCAAAAAGAGTGTCTGCGCCGGGGCTTCAGGCGGGCCGAATGCGGCCCCCTTGTGCGCAGTTCCTACCATGCTGCCTCTCCTGATGTTGCAAATAATCCTGATGGCCTGGAATAAGGAGGTATTTTTATGGGACAATTGTTTGACGCTATGGCTAATGACTATGATGACTGGTACTTGGCACCGGCAGGTTGCTTTGCCGATCGAGTGGAAAAGGATGCTATATTAAGCTATCTGAAAGTTGAGCCTCAATTGAGCGCATTAGACATTGGCTGTGGCACCGGTAACTATACTTTGCTATTAGCCCGCAGCGGCCTTCGGGTAACTGGCCTGGACATTTCACCGGGAATGCTGGTCAGGGCACGCGCCAAAGCGGAGGAAGCTCATTTAGATATTAAATTTTTGCAGGGGGATGCTGTTGCCCTGCCCTTTAATGATAACACCTTTGATATCGTGCTTTCTGTGTCTGCTCTGGAATTTGCACCTCACCTGGAAACAGCCCTGCAAGAAGCATACAGAGTATTAAAATCCGGCGGCCAGCTGGTAGTTGGGGTGCTGGGGCGGGATAGTACCTGGGGGCGCTACTATGCAGACAAAGCCCGGCGGAAGCCGGACAGTGTTTTTAATAAGGCTAAGCTGTATAACCTGGAGGAGCTGCGCAGCGCCATGCCCGGTGTCGGGGTGCAGGCGCAGGCTGTTTTATTTACTCCACCCGATTTTGACTATACTAATATAAAAGCGGCCGAAGAAATAGAAAATAACGCCCGGAAAGCTGGCCGATCCGATGGGGGTTTTATATGTTCCATGAGCATAAAGGAATAAAGGGTAATTATTTAATCTAATTATAATAAACCGGCGGTTGAGAAAATTAGTTTTACTGAGTAAACGAAAAAGCATAATTGCAGATATAAAAAGCGTCAACCTAACGGCTGGCGTTTTTTTATTTTACGTTTTTTTATTTTACGCTTTGTTATTAAGTTTAGTCATTATAGTTCACACATCGAAGCTAGGCTATAAACAGAGGGAAATCTGCTGCCCAGCTCCGAAGTGTGCCTTACCCAAGTGGTGATAACCGAAGACCTGGAAAGCCCGGGTAGTGTAAAAAGGAAGCCACAGGCCTTGCTTACGCAACGCCCGTGGTCGTATGCACTATGCATGTATTTCTTTCGGGTCCGTACATGTCGGCCAGAGTGCCGGCAAAGCCGCTTTGGGGCCTGACTCACCGGTCTGGCTTCACCGGCACACTGGCCAGCTATGGGGCCTTTGCATGTACCCCTCTGGGGTCATCCATGAACGGTAAGGTCACGCGCAAAAGCGCGCATCACCTTACCTCATCTACAAGGCCGCCGGCTCCGCCCGCGGCCCCGTCCGCGCGATAGTTGTATCGTCCCGCACACCTGCCCCGCGTATAGGGTTGTGTACACGCATAGATTTATGCCGCCGGTGGGCGACGCTGCCGCCCTGGGTACGGAGGCCGCAGCTGCGGCCCTTAAAGCAAAAGCAAGGTGAAGAGATTAATGTTGCGCATTATGTTTATTTAGTGCAACAATTACGAATAGGTTATAATTACTCAATAGATGTTTGAAATGATTGAGATAAACAAGGAGGTAATAAATGAATGATTTTAAATCCCAGCGAACAGTAAAAAAATTTACACAAAAGTTAATTGCACCACCAGATAAAGTATTTCCACTACTTTGTCCAACGATGGAATATAAATGGATCCAGCCTTGGAAGTGCCAAATGATTTTTTCACAATCTGGTTATGCGGAAAATAATTGTGTTTTCAAAACTAACTTTCCACAAGACATAGAGCCAGAAACTTGGATTGTAAGTCAATATGAACAAAATAAAACTATCCAATTTATAAGGTTTAATAGTTCATTAGTAATTCGGCATAATATTTTTCTAATTGACAATGGAAATTCTACAACAGATGCAATTATCGAACAAACAATAACAGGGCTAAACGAAAAAGGAAACAAGTATGTGGAAGGCTATACCGATGAGGCATATTTTGAGGAGGCTTCTATTTTAGAGAAAGTGTTAAATTACTATCTCAAAACAGGTGAGATGCTTAAAATAATGTAGAATTTCTTATTTTAATAATCTAATACATTCTTAGTTCGTAGTACAAAAACTATGAGCCATAGTAAATTATAAAAACGGGGTCGCAGCTGCTACTCTAAGCGCGCTACCGCGCGCGCCCTTCCACCTGGTTGCGGAAGATTATTTCTACATAATGACCTGTTCCCATAACAAAAAGTAAATAGCACGGGCCAAAAAAAACGAGCACCGGCAGGGGTAACGGAACAATGCCATTACTTCTAATGTAGCAAATATAGATAACATTATTGATGAAATATTTAAGGATGGAAAAGACTATATTGGTACCAGTAATTTGATTATCTCGACAAGGTGTCCGGATGTGACCGAAATGCTGTCCGGATAATTCCGTTATACTGTCCGGATGTTCCCGTTACGCTGTCCGGATGCTGCCGGAATTAGTGTCCGGATGTGGCCGAAATATGCACCCATGCCTTGCGATTCATCATTTTACCTTCCCATGTGCAAAATACAAAAACTTCATTTGACCAATCTTTTGGTCGGGCATGCAAAAGCTTCGACAATACTTTAGTCGTTGTTGGGGTAAGCGGTAATGTTCGTCCGATTCGAGTTTTGTCTACTTCAGGGCGGATAGTTATTTCATATGAATTTAGATTAAATCAGATGGTAGTAAGGAAAACGCTTCTTTTTGACGAATTCCTGTATCAAGTGTTAGTAGAACCAATGCATAATCCCTTAACCCAGCAAAAGTTTTTCTATCTGCAATGCTATCAATTGTTTATGAGTTTCTTCATCTACGCCCCGTATTTTGCCTATATCCTTCTTTTTTTGAATAGCTGTAACAGGATTCTTATTCAAGACTCCTTCCTCTACGAGCCAACTGAAAAAGCCATGTAGATACTCACGCCTAATATTAAATGTTGCTGCAGCTTTGTCGGATGCTTCAGCCAAATGTTGATATACTGCCTGCTTCAAAGAATCAAAGTCATTCCAAGCATTGGGAAAACGCCTGGAGAATAAATTGATATGATATTCATAATCATTAATTGTTGTGTCTGCCCTTCCCTCAGCCTTCTTATAAAGTAAAAAGTCTTTTAACCACTCATTCCATGTGCGTTTGAAAACTTGCATTTGCCTTTTTTTGCCCAATAAAAAAACTCCTTTCTTTAAATGCAGAAAAGGAGTTAATCCAGTTAAGCTGACTTAATCCAGTTAAGCTAAAAACAGTATTTGAGCACGACTGGTCTTGGTACTTTTAGATAGGAAGTTTTATTTCTTCCTACCTCTGTAATATACCGTCAAACCCGCATGGCTATTACTGGCGGGAGTGTGTGAGAATCGAACTCACCTGGGACGGGATCGCCGCCCCGCGACTGGTTTTGAAGACCAGGAGAGCCACCAGGCCCCATCCACCCCCAAATAATTAAATGCCTGCCCAAAAATATGCAAGAATTGCTCCAGCAGGGCAATAGTTATTATACCAGACTCCTCATCCTTAAACAAGTTGTCCGTGTATACAATTCCATTGATTTTAACCGCGAAATATAATAACCTTATATAGTGGGTTTTGCATTGGGCGAAATCCACGTAAAAGTATGCATTTTCCCTGCATCTGCAAGTTTTCAGCCCTAAGAACAGCGAAAAAACAGGGCAGGATATATGCGCCACCACGTCGAATAAGTCTTGGGTTATCCGGTATAGGAAACATTTACCGGGCGCCCGGCAAGGTTAGCGGGTGACAAAGTTGATTATTGATTTTTTTGATGAAATAAAATATGAACTAAGCGTTGTGGAAAAAGAACTAATGTCTGCCGTACGCTGCCCGGATCCGCTGCTGACCGAGGCGGCCACCCACCTGGTTAGTGCCGGTGGTAAACGCCTGCGCCCCATCTTTTGCCTGCTGGGCGGCAAGTTTTATAACTTTAACCTGGACAGGTTGGTGTCGCTGGCGGTGGCGCTGGAGTTAATTCACATGGCTACCCTGGTGCACGACGATGTGGTGGATTCATCCATGACCCGCAGGGGTATACCTACTATTAAGGCCCGCTGGGGAAACAAAATTTCTGCCCACTTGGGCGATTATCTGCTGGGCAAATCACTGGTTCTTATTGCCCAGTATAAAGACCCCCTCATTCCCAAAGTACTGGCTGATACTAGTGTGAAAATGTGCGAGGGGGAGATTGTGCAGATTGCCACTTCATTTAATACCAACCAGGCACTGCGAGATTATTTTTATCGGATCAACCGTAAAACAGCGCTGTTGATTTCGGCTTCCTGCAAGCTTGGGGCGGTGGCCTGCGGCGCACCGGAGCAATTGCACCAGGCACTGCACCGTTTCGGACATCATATCGGCATGGCGTTTCAGATTACCGATGATATCCTGGACATGACCGCGGAGCAGGTAAAACTGGGCAAACCCATTGGCGGCGACCTACGCCAGGGGATTATTACCTTGCCGGCTATTTACGCTTTGCATAATAGCCCCCAACGGGAAAGGCTTAGAAAAATCGCCACCAACCGTAACAAGAGCGATGCCGATGTCGACGAGGCCATCGAGTTAATTACGGAGTGCGGCGGGGTGGAATATGCCGCCGGGGTAGCCAAAAAATATATCACCAAGGCCAAGCAGGAACTGGCCGAGCTGCCCGACGTGCCGGTTAAAAAAACCATGCAAACCATTGCCGATTTTGTAGGCATCAGGAGTTTTTAACAGTTAATTCAACGGGCCAAAGGCCTGTTATGTAGGAATACTAAATCACGAAAATATAAGTAGTCTCTAACCATTCTGAATACTGACTACTGAATACTGACTACTAATGTCATAATAATTTCCCGGAGTTGATTTGTTGGAATACTACCCCATTTTTTTAAAACTGGCAGGCCGCAAGTGTCTGGTGGTAGGGGGCGGCAGCGTGGCTGAGCGCAAGGTTCAGGCCCTGGCCCGCTGTGGAGCGGATATATACATCGTCAGCCCCCAATTATCACCAGGCCTCAAACAAATGTCTGACACCGGGCGGATTCATCACCGCGCCGGCTTTTACCATGTTACAGACCTAAAAGATGCTTTTCTGGTCATTAGCGCCACCGACGACGACGAGGCCAACAGTGCCGTAGCCGCCGACTGTGCAGCCCAAAACATTGCGGTTAACGTAGTGGACGACCCAGAACGGTGCAGTTTCGTGGTTCCCTCGGTGGTGCACCGGGGAGATTTCAAACTGGCCATTTCCACTGGCGGCAACAGCCCGCACCTGGCCAGGATAATTCGCCAGGAACTGGAATGCACTTACGGGCCTCAATTTGCAGATTTTATTGATTTCCTGGGCCGGGTGCGCAAACAGGTGCTGCAGACTGTCAGCGACCCCGAGCGGCGCCGGGAAATTCTTAACCATTTGGTGGACAGTGACACACTGGACATGCTTAAACAGGGAGATTTAGAGCGGGCAAAGGAGCGGGTAGAAAAATGTCTGTCATAGTAATTGGGGTCAATCATAAAACTGCTCCGGTGGAAGTTCGGGAATTGCTGTCTTTTTCGGAACATTCTTTGCCGCAGTCGTACGAGTATCTGCTGGAATGTCCGGCTGTTTTAGGTTGCGTAATTGTCTCCACCTGCAACCGGACCGAAATTTACGCCCATGTTGCCGATATTGAAGCCGGTGCCGAAGCCGTATTGCAGTTGATGCAGCAAAAATCCGACGCGGATCCGGCAATGATTAAAAAATGCACTTATGTGCTGACCCGGAGCAAAACCGTGCGCCACCTATTCCGCGTGGCGTCCGGGTTGGATTCCATGCTGCTGGGTGAAACCCAGATATTAGGCCAGGTAAGAACCGCCTACCAGCACGCGCACCAGCATGCCGCCACTGACAAGGTGATGAACACCTTGTTTAAACGCGCCATCGAGGTGGGCAAGCGTGCCCGCACCGAAACGGGTATCGACCACCACGCCGTATCCATCAGTTACGCCGCGGTGGAAATGGCCCGGCAGATTTTTGGCGACCTCACCGGCCGGTCGGTGCTGATTATCGGGGCCGGCAAAATGAGCGAGCTTACCGCCAAGCACTTGGTGTCCAATGGTGTTTCCGGGGTTATCGTGTCCAACCGTTCCTACGAGCGGGCGGTAGACCTGGCCGGCCAATTCGGCGGGCTGGCGGTCACGTTTGACAACCTTTATCATTACCTGGGCGCAGCCGATATAGTAATCAGCTGTACCGCCGCCTCGCACTACGTCCTACGGGCCGCCGGGGTGCGCCGAATCCTTAAAGAAACCCCGGGCAAAAAAATTATGATGATCGACATCGCGGTGCCCAGGGACATCGAACCCGACGTGAGCCTGGTGCCGGGTGTTTCCCTGTACGACATTGATACGCTGCAAAACGTAGTGGACAATAATTTAATGGAAAGAAAACGGTCTGCCATTCAGGCCGAAGCCATCATTGAAGAGGAAGTGGAAGCATTCTCCCGCTGGGAAGGTACGCAGTTCGTGGTTCCCACCATTACGGCTTTGAAGATTCGGGGCGAGGAGATTAAACAAAAGGAATTGACCCGGGCTTATAATCGGCTGGGTGAACTGTCCAACCGCGACCGCAAGGTGATCGGTTCTTTGGCCAGTTCCATCGTCAATCAATTGCTTCATACACCGGTGACCCAGCTCAAGGAGCTTGCCCTGACTGAAAATGGGCCCCTGTACAACCAAGCGTTGGGTGAGCTATTCTGCCTGGAGGAAAACCAGACTCAAACACCGGCAGAAACCGACGGTGAGACACCCGCCCGCGAATTACCGGCCCGCGCCCTGGGGCACCGTTAAACGAAAGGTGATAACGAAAGGTGATAACGAAAGGTGATAACGAAAGGTGATAACGAAAGGTGATAACGAAAGGTGCCAGGTGTTGCAAGTTGAAAGTTGCGTATTTTGCAGCTTTCAACTTGCAACACCTGGCACCAAAGCCCAACCAGAAAGTTGTATTCGTTTATCGTGGGTGCGTTTACGCGTGGTTATTCTGAGCGCAGCGAAGAATCTTAAAAACTAGATCCTTCGCTAACGCTCAGGATGACAAAGCTTCCGAGGCGGTTCGGTGATATCCGGAGCGAACGGTGCACCTGGATGCGTTGATTAGCCCGTCATAGCCCCGAATTTATGACTGCTTAGGGCGTAGCCAAACGGTTAAGCAGTTTGTTCCATGCGGTAACAATAACCCACTCCGACCACAACAATAAGAATTGCAAGAGAGAGCGGAGCGATATCACCGGAGCGCCGCGCCCACTACAACCAACGTTAAAAGTATTTTCTGGTTAGAATGGGCATTCTTTGTACAACGCAGTAATATCTTCGCACATCCTGTAAGACCCCGCCTGCATAAGGAAAGGGGACACACCTGCTGAAGTTTAGGTATTTCTCTGGGGCCAGGAATGTCCCCAACTAATGGGGATTAACAGGCTGTAAACTCGAAATAAGTGCAACTAAGGTTCAGCGGATAGGGGACACACCTCAGCTTTGGGGTCAGGGCTTTGGGGTCGAGGAATGTCCCCAACGTATGGGTCAAAACCCCACCTGAACCAAGTCTTCTTTATTGGAGGCCAACATGCCAAAAGAAATAATCATCGGGTCGCGGGACAGCGACCTGGCCATGTGGCAATCCCGGTGGGTAGCCCAAGCGCTGCGCCGGGCGCACCCTAAGCAAGCCATCCGCATTACGGGTATGAAAACCAAGGGCGACCACATCCTGGAAGTAGCCCTGGCTAAAATAGGCGATAAAGGGCTATTCACCAAGGAATTGGAAGTAGCCCTGTTAAGCGACACAATAGATATGGCGGTACACAGTATGAAGGACCTGCCCACCGGGCTGCCTGACGGGCTGGTCATCGGCGCGGTATGCCAACGGGAACAACCCGGTGACGTACTGATATCCCGTGACGGTGCAAACCTGGACAACCTACGCCAGGGAGCCCGCATCGGCACCAGCAGCCTGCGCCGCCGGGCGCAATTGCTGCATTACCGCCCCGACCTGCAGATGGTGGACATCCGGGGCAATTTAAACACCCGGCTGCGCAAGTTTAAAGAGCAGGAGCTGGACGCCATCGTACTGGCTTATGCCGGGATTAAAAGATTAGGCTTTGAAGATATGATCTCCCAGTACATCCCGTACGAAATTTGCCTGCCGGCGGTGGGTCAGGGTTCACTGGGCATTGAAGTACGCGCTAATGACGGCGCAATCCGTGAACTAATTGCGGCTGTAGACCACGCGCCATCCCGAACAGCCATCCAGGCCGAAAGGGCTTTCTTGAAACGCCTGGAAGGCGGGTGCCAGGTGCCCATCGGGGCGCTGGGCCGGGTGGAAGACGGTACTCTGCAACTGGAAGGTATAGTGGCCGGGCTGGACGGCACAAATGCCGTGCGCCACGCCGTGACCGGGCCGGCAGATGATGCCGCCGGGCTGGGTAACCGGCTGGCCGAAATTTTACTGGATCAGGGCGCAGGCGACATCTTGCGCCGGGCGAGACAGGAGTATGGTATTAATGATTAAAACAACAACTACTAAACAAGGGCTAGTTTACCTGATCGGAGCCGGGCCGGGCGATCCGGGCCTGATTACCGTAAAAGGTTTGGAATGCATTAAAACGGCAGACGTAGTGGTTTACGACCGCCTGGCCGGGCCCAGGCTCTTGGAGCATAGCCGCCCGGACGCTCGCTGTATTTATGTGGGCAAGGGGCCGGACCGGCACACGCTGACCCAGGAGGAAATCAACAACCTGCTGGTGGAAGAGGCCTCCCGGGGGCACATAGTGGCCCGGTTAAAAGGCGGCGACCCCTTTGTCTTTGGACGCGGCGGCGAGGAAGCCGAGGAGTTGGTGCGGCACGGCATTCCCTTCGAGGTGGTGCCCGGTATTACCTCGGCTATCGCGGTACCGGCCTACGCCGGGATACCGGTAACCCACCGGAGCCACACCTCCACCCTGGCCATTATCACCGGCAACGAGGATCCGGACAAAGAAGATTCCAGTATCCAGTGGTCCAAAATTGCCACCGGCGCCGGCACTTTGGTGTTCCTGATGGGTATGGGCAACCTACCCGCCATCAGCAGCAAGCTGATTGAACACGGACGTGACCCGCAAACCCCGGTGGCTCTAATTCGCTGGGGTACCCGCCCGGAACAGCGGACCCTGGTAGGGAACTTGACCAACATCGCCGGGCTGGCTAAAGAGGCTAATTTTAAAAACCCGGCTATTATTGTGGTCGGTGAAGTGGTTAAACTACGGGAACGGCTGCGTTGGTTCGAGGATAAGCCGCTGTTTGGCAAGCGCATATTGGTCACCCGCTCCCGGGAGCAGGCCAGCGCACTGTCCCGGTCCATCGAACGCCTGGGCGGCGAGTCTGTAGAGTTCCCCACCATCAGCATTACCGAACCCCTGGATTATACACCTATGGACGACGCCATTGGCCGCGTTTCAGAATATCAGTGGTTTATCTTTACCAGCGTCAACGGGGTTAAATACTTCTTCAACCGGCTGCGCCACCTGGGAAGGGACATTCGGGATCTGCACGGAGCCAGGATTTGCGCCATTGGCCCCCAGACCCGCAAGTCACTGCATGACCTGGCCCTGCGGGTGGATTACGTCCCCGGCGAATACCGGGCCGAGGAGATAGTCAGCGGCCTGCGTGATTTAATTAAACCCGGCGACCGGGTGCTGCTGCCCCGGGCTGACATTGCCAGGGGGGCACTGCCCGTAGGTTTGGCCGCCCTGGGCGCCCGGGTAGATGAGGTAACAGCTTACCGCACCGTGGCCGGCCGGGGCAACGCTCCGCTGATAACCCAGATGCTGAACGACGGCGACATAGATATTATTACGTTTACCAGTTCCTCCACGGTACGTAACTTTGTGGAACTGCTGGGCCCGGGCAACGTGCCAGAACTTATCGGCCGCGCTCTGGTGGCCTGCATCGGCCCCATTACGGCCCAAACAGCGCACGAACTGGGCTTAACGGTACACATACAAGCCAAGGAATATACTATTGACGGCTTACTGCAAGCCATCTTGGCCTACAACAAGGAGAATGGACATGATTAGCGTTAGCAGATTACTCTGCGGAGCCAAGTTTTTCGGCGACTCGCTCCGTTACAAGGCGGACTCGGGTGCCCAGCAACACGGCACCACTGCAGGACACGGTCCGGTGGTGGTATGGAATATGACCCGTACCTGCAACCTGCGCTGCCTGCACTGCTACGCCGGTTCAGATGAGCGGGTGGATCCGGAACAACTGACCACTAAAGAAGCTAAAAAATTTATCGATAGTTTGGCCGATTTCAAGGTGCCAGTAATCCTCTTTTCCGGCGGCGAACCCTTGATTAGGGAAGATTTTTTTAACCTGGCCGAGTATGCCAGGGGTAAGGGTATCCGAGCCACATTATCCACCAACGGTACCTTGATCACCCGTGACGTAGCCAAGGATATTAAAAGCCTGGGTATTAGTTACGTGGGCATCAGCCTGGATGGTATCGGTGCGGACAACGACCGGTTCCGGGGCCGTAAAGGCGCCTTTGACGCCGCCCTTGAAGGCATCCGCGCCTGCCGGGCCATTGACCAGCGGGTGGGATTGCGTTTCACCATCAACCGGCACAACTACCACCAAATGACTGATATTTTCAAATTAATCGAAGCCGAAGACATCCCCAGGATCTGCTTTTACCATTTGGTTTATAGCGGCCGGGGCAGCCAAATGCGCAACGAGGACATTACCCACGCCGAAACCCGCGCCGCCATGGATTTGATTATTGAAAAAACAATGGATTTTCACCAGCGCGGTTTGGGCAAAGAGATTCTAACCGTAGACAATCATGCCGACGGGGTATACATTTACCTGTCGCTGCTTAAATCAGATCCCCAGCGGGCTGAGCGGGTACGCGAATTGCTGCTGATGAACGGGGGCAATCGCTCCGGAGTAGCCATCGGAGCGGTGGACTGGGCCGGCAACGTGAATCCCGACCAGTTTACCCGTAACCATCTGCTGGGTAACATACGGGAAAGGGCCTTTGCCGAAATCTGGCAGGACACCGACCATCCCATACTGCGCGGTCTAAAGGACCGCAAGCCCCTGCTTACCGGGCGCTGCGCCTCCTGCCACTGGCTGGCCATGTGCAACGGCAACTTCCGGGCCCGGGCCGAGGCAGTATACGATGATTTCTGGGCTTCCGACCCCGCCTGCTACCTGACCGACGAAGAAATTAGGTAGAAGCTGTCATCCTGAGCGCTAGCAAAGCCCTTAGTGTTGTCATCCTGAGCGCAGCGAAGGATCTGGCTTTAAGATTCTTCGCTGCGCTCAGAATGACATAAAAAATACTGGTCTCGCGGCAGCGGCAGGATGTCTACTCAGGAGTCAGAATATAAGAACGGTTTATCGTCTCGAATTTATTCTGACTACTGACTACTGATTACTGATTATATTTTCCCTGGAGGTTGGATCAATGTATTATCCTATAACCAGGCCCCGGCGGCTGCGTAGCAGTGCCAATATGCGCCGGCTGGTACGGGAACATCACCTGCGGGTGGACGACCTGATTTACCCGCTTTTTGTCACCGCTGGCCGGGACGTTAAAAAACCGGTGCAGTCCATGCCCGGCGTATATAATATTTCCCTGGATTTGCTGCTGCCCGAGGTGGAAAAAGCGGTGCAACAGGATATTCCAGGTATTTTGCTGTTCGGGCTGCCTGAAACCAAGGACGCCATAGGCAGCGGTGCCTATGACGATAATGGGATTATCCAAAATGCCGTGCGGGCGGTCAAGGACAAGTACCCGGAACTGCTGGTGGTTACCGATGTCTGTCTGTGCGAGTACACCGACCACGGTCATTGTGGCCTTATCCGCGATGGCCAGGTACTAAACGACGCCAGTCTGGAACTTTTAGCCCGTACCGCCCTGTCCCACGCCCAAAGCGGCGCGGATATGGTGGCGCCTTCCGACATGATGGACGGCCGGGTGCAGGCCATCCGGGAAGCCCTTGATGAGCATGGTTACGCCGGGACACCGGTTATGTCTTACAGCGTTAAATATTCCTCCGCCTTTTACGGGCCTTTTAGGGAGGCCGCCGGCTCGGCACCCCAGTTCGGTGACCGTAAGACCTACCAGATGGATCCGCCCAATGTGCGGGAAGCCCTGCGAGAAGCCGAACAAGATATCGCTGAGGGCGCGGATATAATCATTGTCAAGCCCGCGATGGCGTACATGGACATCATTGCTGCGGTGCGGGAAAATTGTGATCTCCCCGTGGCGGCCTACAACGTCAGCGGTGAATACGCCATGATCAAAGCCGCTGCCCAGATGGGCTGGATTGATGAGCAAAAGGTCACTATGGAAATGCTCACCGGCCTAAAACGGGCGGGAGCAGACATAATTATCACCTATCACGCAGTAGACGCGGCCCGCTGGCTGCAAGAAACATAACCGGTAAGGTGCCAGGTGTTGCAAGTTGAAAGTTGCGTGTTTTGCAGCTTTCAACTTGCAACACCTGGCACCAAAAAACAATTTAAATGGACGGGAGTGGTGGCTATGCTGGTATCGTGGAACACCACCAACGCGTGCAACCTATATTGCAAGCACTGCTACAGAGATTCCGGCATCAAGGCGGAAGAAGAACTAAACACCGCCGAAGGCCTTAAACTGATTGATGAAATTGCCGCGGCCGGTTTTAAGATTATGATTTTTAGCGGCGGCGAACCATTAATGAGGGACGATATTTACCAACTCATTAAACACGCTTCCGTCAAAGGACTCAGGCCGGTGCTGGGCTCTAACGGCACCCTGATCACCCCGGAAGTAGCCCGTAAGCTGAAAGAGGCGGGGGCTCTGGCGGTGGGTATCAGCCTGGATAGCACCGATCCCCTGCGGCATAACGATTTTCGATCCTCTTCCGCTGCCTGGCAGGGCGCCGTGGATGGTATGCGGAACTGCCAGGCGGCGGGACTGCCGTTCCAGGTGCACACCACCGTAATGGACTGGAACAGCGGGGAAATAGAAGACCTTACCGATCTGTCTGTCAAATTGGGCGCCCGCGGCCACCATATCTTTTTTATGGTTCCCACCGGCCGGGCTGTAAATATAGAAGAAGAAACCCTACGCGCCACCGAATACGAAGAACTGCTGGAACGCATTATTAAAAAACAAAGTCTGGTGGACATCGAGCTTAAACCCACCTGTGCGCCCCAGTTCATGCGCATAGCCCGCCAGTTGGGAGTAGACATGCGCTTCAGCCGGGGCTGCCTGGCGGGCACCGCTTATTGCATCATCAGTCCCAAGGGCGACGTGCAGCCATGCGCTTACCTGGATATCCCGCTGGGCAACGTACGCCAGGTTTCTTTCGGAGAAATTTGGCGGGAAAACGAAGTTTTAAAAAAATTGCGCACTATGGATTACGACGGCGGGTGCGGCAGCTGTCAGTACAAAAAGATTTGTGGCGGCTGCCGGGCCAGGGCTTACTTCTACCACGGCGATTACATGGCTGAAGAGCCCTGGTGTCTGTACCGGGAAGGAAAGGTTATTCAGCCATGAGCCTGGATCACATCGACAGAAATATACTTCAAATCATCCAGTCCGATTTTCCGCTGGTGGAAAGGCCCTACCTGCAGGTCGCCGAATCAATAGGCATAACCGAAGGGGAAGTGTTGGAACGCATCGGGCGCATGCAAGAGCAGGGTTTAATCCGCCGCCTGGGTGGACTGTTTAATTCCCGCCAACTGGGCTACACCGGAACCTTGTGCGCCATGCGGGTACCCCCGGAAGATATCGAACGGATAGCCGGCATTATCAACGAGTACCACGGCGTAACCCACAACTACCTGCGCAACCACGATTACAACATGTGGTTTACTCTACTGGCGGAATCAGACAACAGACTAAAAGAATTGCTAGCCGAGATCAGTCACAAAACCGGCATCGATCACATTTTAGATTTGCCGGCGGTAAACCTCTTCAAAGTGCGGGTGAACTTCGAGCTGTAAAACTCAGTAGTCAGAAGTCAGAATAAAAAAACTAAAAATTTATCGGTTGGTCATTATTTGGTAAGGGTAAGCGTGATTATTTTTTATTCTGAATCCTGCCCTGAAAATATCCTTTGGATTGTAGGGAACGCCCCCTGTGGCGTTCCGTCCATAGGCCGGAGATGACGTTTAATACGGAACGGCACAGGGGCCGTTCCCTACGAAAATGACAGGGTTCATTGCATACCTGAATAGTTACTTTCATTCTACTGATGGTGCCGCGCAATAGCGGCGTGGGGGTCTGACTACTTAAAAAATTAAGGAGTACATCATGTTAAGTGACCTGGAGATTAGAATAGTCAGGGAACTACAAGCCGGTCTGCCGCTGGTGGAAAGGCCTTACCTGGAATTAGCCCGGCGGGTGGAACTGACCGAGGGAGAATTGATCACAACCATTAAGGACATGATTAAGCGGGGGATTATCCGGCGTTTCGGTGCTGCTTTAAAGCACCAAGACCTGGGTTTTACCGCCAACGCGATGGTGGTTTGGGACGTTCCCGAAGACAAGGCGCCCCAGGTGGGCCGGATAATGGCCGGCTATAAACAGGTATCCCACTGTTACCAACGACCGCGCCGGCCGGACTGGCCCTACACCATATTTACCGTGCTACACGGTCAAAGTCGTGACGATTGCCAAAAAACGGCCGCCGAACTGGCCGCCGCCACAGGCATAAAGGAGTATAAGCTGCTATTCAGTACCAGAGAACTGAAAAAAAGCAGTATGAAGTATTTTTTATAAAGGTCGGTGATAATGATGCATAAGGGATTTGAACGTTCGGAACGGTTGTACAGAGAAGCATGCGAGCTAATCCCGGGCGGTGTAAACAGCCCGGTGCGCGCTTTTAAATCAGTGGGCGGTACCCCGGTGTACATTGAAAAAGGGGACGGCGCCCTGATGTACGATGCCGACGGCAATACTTACATAGACTATGTGGGCTCCTGGGGACCGCTAATCTTGGGACATCGGCACCCTGCAGTAATCGGCGCGCTAAGGGAATGCTTGGAGGTCGGCACCAGTTTTGGCGCCCCCACCGAACGGGAAACCGATCTGGCCCGGTTAATTGTCAATGCCCTGCCCGCGATGGACATGGTCCGCCTGGTCAATTCAGGCACCGAAGCCACTATGAGCGCCATCCGAGTGGCCCGCGGCTACACTGAAAGGCATAAAATTATCAAGTTTGCCGGCTGTTACCACGGTCACGCCGATTTCCTGCTCATTAAAGCCGGTTCCGGTGCCCTGACCCTGGGCGTACCCACCAGCCCCGGCGTACCCCCGGGCACCGCCGAGAACACTATTGTGGCTCCTTTTAATGACCTGGAGGCGGTCAAAGAAATCTTTGCCGCTGCCGGTGAGGAAATAGCTGCGATTATTGTGGAACCGGCTGCCGGCAACATGGGTCTGGTGCCGCCGGCCCCCGGTTTTTTGGAGGGGTTGCGGGAGGTTACTCGCCAGTATGGCGCACTACTGATATTTGATGAAGTGATGACCGGCTTCAGGCTGGCCTACGGCGGGGCCCAAAATCGTTATCACATTGAACCCGATTTAACCTGTCTGGGTAAAATTATCGGCGGCGGTATGCCGGTGGGGGCCTATGGTGGCAAACGGGAAATTATGTCCCGGGTGGCCCCGTCCGGACCCATTTATCAGGCCGGCACCCTGTCGGGCAATCCCTTGGCCGTCTCGGCAGGTATTGCCACACTAAAAGAACTGCAAAAGCCTGGTGTATACGAAGAGCTGGAGACCAAATCTGCCCGCTTGGACGCCGGTTTACGGCAGGCTGCGACGGAAGCGGGGCTGGAGCTGACCTTCAACCGGGTGGGTTCCATGCTGTGCACTTTCTTCACCCCCCAGCCCGTCACTGATTTTACATCGGCTTGCAGCGCGGATACCGAAATGTTCGGCAACTTCTTCCGGGCCATGCTGGAAGAGGGGGTTTACCTGGCCCCGGCCCAGTTTGAAGCGGCTTTCATGTCCCTGGTTCATACCGACGAGCAGATTGACCATACCATCGAGGCAGCCCGGATAGCCTTTAAAAAAGTCAGCAATAGAAATTAATAGCCTTCAAAATGGGAACAGCATTGGTTTTGCAAAATAAACCGGAGCGGTTCCCTTTTTGTTTACGGGGTAAGGACATGCAACCTTTACTGGAAATAGCCAACCTGGCCTTTAAAACCGGCGCCACTACCGGGCCCATAACTGTATCCGCCAATCTGTTACCGGGCATGGCCCTAATCGTTGCCGGGCCGTCAGGAGTGGGCAAATCAACGCTGCTGCGCACCATTTGCCGTCTGCACGGCTTTCATTCAGGTGCAGTGCGTCTGGCGGGGCAGTCATGGGATACTTTTTCGGTCTACCGGTGGCGCAGGCTGGTACATTACATCCCCCAAAAGCCGGTGGTTTTTAAAGGTACGGTTTGGGACAACCTGACGGTGCCTTTTTCAATAGCACTTGTACAAAAAGAACTCTCCTTTAACCCGTCTGAAGCGCGGCGCCTGCTGGCGCTTTTATTAACGCACAACGACCCGCACCAGGATGCCGCCACTCTGTCCGGCGGCGAACAGGCCCGGCTGGCGCTAATCCGGTCCATGCTGCTAGAACCTGATGTATTACTGCTGGATGAGCCGGCGGCGGCTCTGGACGGGGACACCGCCACCTTGGTGATGCAAATCCTGGCCAAGTGGCTAACCGAGAAGAAACAACGGGGCCTAGTCATGGTTTCCCACGGCAATGACGCCGCTAAGCTTACCCAATTTGGAGTAGCAGTTGATTTTTTGTACTTAAGCAGATTAAAATAAATGAACATGTGACCAAGTATAATGTTTAAAAGAAGCAAAGGCCGGGAGGTCGGGCTAATGAATGAAGGAGTAATCCCCATTACTAACGCGCAGCTGGTTCTTAGCGTCGTTCTGGTGCTAACTGCCGGCATTGTTTCGGCATTACTGCGACTGGGACTGCTACAGTCCCTGCTATGGGGCACCGTCCGCACATTCGCCCAGTTATTCTTTATCGGTTATGCGCTGTCGTACATATTCAATCTCAACCACCCGGTGTTAATTTTCGGTATTATTTTAGTCATGTGCACCATTGCCACCCGGGCTTCGATGCGCCGCATACCACATCAATCCGGTTACCTGGCTCTGATTGGTTTTTTGTCCCTAACCGTCAGTACATTCCTGGTGGGTATTATTGTGGTGGCGTTAGTTATTGGCCCCCAGCCCTGGTATTTGGCGCGCATTGTAATTCCCATTTTTGGCATGATCTTAGGTAACTCCGTAAACGGCATCGCTCTGTCCCTGGAGCGTCTGTACGCAGAAATAAGGACACACGCCGCTGAAATCGAAGCTTTGCTGTCCTTTGGCGCCACTCCTTGGGAAGCGGTACAGGAACGAGTGCGGGAATCGCTCCGGGCCGGCATGACCCCCACGATCAATTCCCTAATGGTGGTAGGACTGGTTAGTTTGCCGGGCATGATGACAGGTCAGATACTGAGCGGAGTGGATCCGCAGCAAGCCGTAAGATACCAGATTGTGGTCATGTTAATGATTACCGCAGCCGTATCGATAGGCTGCTTGATGCTGGTACTTTTAACCTACAAAAGATTCTTTACCGCCCAAGCAGCCCTTGATTATAGCATTTTAGGCATTAAAGGCGCTCACCCCGAAAAAAAGGCCGTTAAAGCAAGAAAAACAGCCAATTGGAAAAAGCTATTTGACAGAAATAAAGGCAAATGATATATATATTAAAAGTATGTGAATTTTGTAACTATGCTTTTTTTCAGAGAATACGCCGTTTGTATCAATTTCTTTATCAGCGTATCACTGTATTACGGGGCAGCTCAAAAGGTTATAATTATCACTTGCTGCACAGCGACAATAGCTGCGTTGTTTTTTTTACCGAATAGGAGTAGGAGGCGGATTTTTTGAAAACTTTAAGGGTGCCGGAAGCAACGGTAACCAGGCTGTCCATTTATTCAAGATTCCTGGAACGATTAGATAAAAACGGCATCACAACAGTTTCATCGGGTGAAATTGCAGAAGGAGTGGGAGTAAGCCCCGCTCAGGTTCGTAAGGATTTGGCTTATTTTGGTGAATTCGGCACCAGGGGTGTAGGTTATAACGTTAAGGATCTGATGAAGTACACCCTAAAAATTTTAGGCTTGGATCAAACCTGGTCGCTGGCCATTGTCGGGGCGGGAAATCTCGGTTTTGCCCTTTGCACCTACCACGGTTTTAACGTCAGAGGTTTTGATATTGCCGCAGTTTTTGACAATGACCCCACTAAAGTCGGCAAAAAAATTGGCGACCTGGAAGTACTACCGCTGGATAACTTCCCCGAAGTGTCAAAAAGTGAAAACATACGGATTGGTATCATTGCCGTACCCATCAGAGGCGCCCAAGAGGTGGCGGACATGATGATCAGTAACGGGGTTGAAGCGATACTTAATTTTGCGCCGATAGCCCTAAGCGTGCCGGAGCATGTGGAAACCCGTAATGTAGACCTATCGGTTAAACTGGAAATCCTAACTTTTAACCTGGGTTTCCGGGCCGCCCAGAGCTTATAAAACTAGTTAACAAAACCTTAAACTACAATAACCTGCCCGGTAGGGTAGGTTATTGTACTTTTGGGGGTTAACTGGGCACCCGCAAGGGTGCCCCTACAACAGATGATTGGGGGGAATCACGTGGATAATTACCTGCATGTATTGGAAGTTCGTACTGCTGGTCGGGAACAATTTGTTGACATTACACCGGGAATAATTGAATTTCTTGCTCAGAGCGGTGTTCAAGAAGGGGTATGCCTGGTTTATGTGCCGCATACCACAGCCGGAGTGACCATTAACGAGGGAGCCGACCCCAGTGTGGTAGATGATATTCTAATGCAGCTGGATAAGCTGGTACCTTGGAGCAACGGTTACCGGCATACCGAAGGCAATTCGGCTGCCCACATTAAGTCCTTGCTGACCGGGGCGGAAAAAACGGTGCCTGTGACCGGGGGGAAACTAACGCTGGGTACGTGGCAAAAAATTTTTTTCTGCGAATTCGACGGCCCCCGCCGGAGAAAAGTGATTATTAAAGTACTAGCCGGTATTTAATCTTTACAATAAGAATTATGTGCACATTACGCAAGTAATTTAATGTGGACAAGTGACCATTGAGTGGTTAACGCAAAATTAAACAAGAATTATTAGGTCTTTAAGTAATAACAGTTTAATTTTCTTATGTACCAAAAGTAACTAAGCAAAAACTATTGCTTAACTTAAAAATGTTTTTTAAATCTTTAAAAACCATTTTAGTTGCACTTAATCCAGCTTATTGCTTTATGCTAAACATTGCTTTTGATACTGACATATGCCCAATAAAAAAACAATAGACTTAAACTGGAAAGCATGTTAATATATTGTTAAATATTTTGCATGTTACCAACGCCCTTAATAAATATTGTAAAAAATTAAAAATTAGATTGAACTGGTTATTTAATTCCTGGTCGCAGCATATAATATTAATAATTACATAAAAGTTTAACAAAAACGCCGCAAGCTTTACTTTTGGCGTTTTGTTTTATAGTAAGCATAAAACAATAAACAAACGTAAAACGTTTTTTACATTATCCGTAAAACGTTTTTTACATTAGCAATTTACATATGGTAAATTTTCAGAATGTTTTGACAATTAACCATTTACAACAACCTCTAATTTTTACGCTGTTAAAATTGCCAAATTGCAGGGGGTTGCTGCCCATGTTTAATGATAAAACGGAACCCAATAAATTGGCGTCAAATGGTAAATGTGTTAACGGGAACCGCACTGAAAATAATATCGACGCAATGGTTGCGTTGCCGCGTCCCAGGACGCCGTCGGAATTATTGTTGTGTATTACAAATTACGTTAACATGTTAAACGACATCAAAGGGTTAAACACTATCAGCAAGGAAACCCTGTATGCCGCGGATGAAATGCTTACCCGAGGCCAGGGTTTAATTAGAAAGTTAATAAGTGAGATAAAACGAAAAGAAGAAGGACAATTACAGTTGCATTTTTCGGTTCGCAACGCCTTTTACGGAGTGACCAAAGCTTTCGGGGATGACAATGATGTAGTACTAACAAAGGCCAAGGATGTCGCAATATCTGTGGGAAAGCAATTGAACCTACCGGATATAGAAAAATACGTTCATTCTCTGGAACTTGAATACAAAAGCGGTGTCAAGAGGTATGCCACCGGAGCAGATACAGGTAAGGAAACAACGGCAAAGTACCGCATAGTCATCGACGGTAAAACGGTATCTGAAAAATGCCGCCGCAATAACATGGAACTGGCCAGGATACTATACAAACAAGGTGTTACCGAAGGAGTTAGAAGCGATGACTGCAAGGCACTGGGTATAGATATAACTGCCATCAATAACCTTAACGATCCGGTTGAGTTTAGAATTAAACGCAAGCATATCAAAATAGAACGGATTAAGTAAAACAGGGTAAGCACGGCGCCCTGCTTTTTAAAATTTTAAATACAAAAACAAAAACACGGAAAAACGTTGTGTTAAGTTAACGCACGTTTTCCGTATTTTTTATTTTTACGGCCTTTTACGTTACCAAAAGAACAACGCTAGCGCAAACACCATTTTAAGCAGGGAACGGCGGATTTGTAAATACGGTTTTGGCTGCAACTGCTTGTTTACGTTGTAGCAGGCAGTGTTTATAGACACTGTGACAGAGGTATTAATTACAGCGGTTTAAAGAATCGGTGATACGAAGTAAGGGGGTGGTGTTTGTTCAAAGAAGACAGCTTGCCAATGAAATTCCGTTTTTGAAACACGGCCCTATCGAACCCTGAAAAGGAGGGTAAAAAATGAAGTATTTGTTGGAGGAAGACTGCCGGGAACATTGTGATTATCACCAGGTATGCGTTAAATACGGAAAACTATACCGCGACGGCTGTGTGCTGGATGGCGAGGATTATGAGGAAGGCAGTCCGGGTGATGCCAAAGAGCGGGAGAAAAGAATAAAGCGACTTCATACCAAGCTTACCGAAATGCAATAAATGTAAATTTTAGATAGGGGGTTTAATGATGAAAGTTATTGATATTTATAGTAACGCTACCAAACCGGTGTTTTCTATTGAATTGTCTCCGCCTTTAAACGGAACCTCACTGGATCCTATTTTTAATACCGTCAGCGGTCTTATGAAATACGAGCCTGCCTTTGTAAGCGTAACCTGCAGTGCCTTGGGCAGCGCAAGAGGTGGAACCATTCCCATAGCGGGGAAAATAAAGAGGGATTATGGGATTGAATCGGTTGTCCATTTGACTTGCGTGGCCAAGTCGCAGCAGGATATTGATAATATGCTGATGGATGTCCGTTATGAGGGGGTACAGAACATACTGGCTCTGCGGGGTGATCCGCCAAAGGGTGAAAAGGAATTCCGACCGCACGAAAAAGGGCACAGATATGCCTCAGATTTCGTGTCGCAAATTAAGCGTTTAAACCAGGGCAAATATATTTCATTTAACGAAGGAGAATACAGGAACGGGGAACCCAATAATTTTTGTGTTAGTGTGGCCGGGTACCCCGAGGGCCATCCCGAGTGCCCGGATAAGGAAAAGGACCTCGAACACCTCAGGGTAAAAGTTGAAAATGGAGCGGATTATATTATTACTCAGTTATTTTTTGACCCGGAAATTTACTTCAGATTTGTAGACCGAGTAAATAATATGGGTATTAGGGTCCCCGTGGTTCCCGGCGTAATGCCGGTAGAGAGCTTTGCCCATTTAGATTTTATACTGAAGCAGCCCATTGGTGTTAGCGTGCCGGAAGTATTTGTAGATAAACTTAGGAAATATAAAGAAGATGGGGATAATGCCTCCGCGCTTCAATTTGGAGTTGAGTTTATTTCATCAATGTGCAATGCCCTAATCGAAGGCGGGGCCCCGGGAATTCACATGTATACAATGAATACTCCCGATCGGGCGGCTAAAATTTTTGACGCTATTTCCAGGTAGTTAGTTAGTTCCCCCTGAAAAAATAAGCATAACTGGGGTTTGGTGTTAATCGGAGGGTTACGTAGGAGCTTAAATCAAAGAGCGAGAGAGTCCGAGGAAAAGCGCCGGTGCTAGACTTTCGCGCCCGCAGGGCGCGAGTTCTCCGGCGCCCGAGGACGAACGAGCTCGTTCAAGCATAACGGCGAGTAGTAACCCGGAGATTAATACCAAACCCTTACCAAGACTTTTTCAGGAGACACTAGTTAAAATCTTGTGGCGCAAATAAAAGCCCTTTCATATTTAAAATTGAAAGGGCTTTTATTTGCCCTGACACCTACCAAAGGATTGAACCGGTAACATACAGGAAGTGGGATTAAAAATCAAACCGGTCAAGTTTCGGGTCGTTACATCCACCGGTGGTGGTCTGCTCGTCAGGGACACCCGCGGAATGTTCACCCTTTCTGACAAAACCGTTGGATTTGACTATGGTAGGCAATTCTTTGGCAGCAACTTTAATATCATCCTCGTACTTTAGCAGCACGTTTAAGGTTTCCCGGGTCAAATCCGGGTCAATACTGTCGCGCCCCAGCAAAAGCAGGGTTCTGGCCCAGTCCAGAGATTCGGCGATACTGGGTGCTTTCTTCAATTTCAACCGGCGCAATTGCTGCACAAAATCCACGATATCAGCGGTCAGGCGCTCGGCAATACCGGGGAGCCTTAAATTGAGCACCGCCCGTTCCAGCTCTTGATCCGGATAATCAATGTGCAGGTACAGGCACCTTCTTTTTAAAGCGTCACTCAGTTCCCGCATCCGGTTACTGGTTATCACCACGTATGGCCTGTGGTTCGCCGTCACGGTGCCGCATTCGGGAATGGTAACCTGGAAATCGTCCAGCGCTTCTAATAGAAAACTTTCTAGTTCTTCTTCACTTTTATCAATCTCATCCACCAGCAGCACCACCGGTCTGCTGCTCCGGAACGCTTTCAACAACGGACGTTCCAGCATAAATTCCGGGCCGAATATATCGGCCTCGCTGCCCTGCATCTGCACGTGCAGCAGTTGTTTCTGATAATTCCACTCGTACAGGGTCTTGCTTTCATCAAGCCCCGGGTAACACTGTAAACGAATCATTTGGGTGCCCAGCGCGCCGGCCATAGCGCCGGCCAGGGCTGTTTTACCCACTCCGGCGGGCCCTTCCACCAAAAGGGGCTTACCCAGGCGACCGGACAGAAAAACAGTGGTGGCTGTATGCCGCTTAACCAGGTAGGTTTGCTGCATTAGTCCGTTCATCACGTTTTCGATGCTGTCAAAAAAATTTTTACCCTCGGTGTTCATGACAATTCTCCCACATGGTAAAATACATTTATTAATCCTGCCCGGTTAGGCCCGGTTATTGCCAAGATAAAGAGGAGACCTCGGATGCAAATAGAAATCCTAAGCCGTAACGTGGATTTGAAGAATAGATTCCTGACCCGGTACGCTGAACACCCGGAGATGTGGGCTGCCGGAAATCGGGTCAAAATTTCCGGCCTGGAAATGCAAATAGCCGAAGATTATTTGCTTTTTAACATTTCATCAGTCACTATAGCGGAAGAAGTCCTGCCGTTGCTTTTTTCAGTCCAACCGGTTAACACGGCCGGCCAGCTATATGAACCGACAGCGGACTTAAAAATGATCGTTACGGCCAGAAGCAAAGCGCTGGCTGAACTGCTGCCCTGTTTGCATGAAGTTAGCCACCTGGATCTGGAGCGCGGCGAATTGCTGGGCGTTAATCTAACCGAATGGCGATCCAGAAACGTGGCCGTGGTTGCCCGTACCGAGTTGGTTGTACAAGGCAGTATTATGGTGGCCAAAATTAAATTCAGCACCCACTCCCGGGACAGCCAATTTAACTGCCAAGAATGTGTGGATAGGGTATCGCTGCTTAAAATGCTGGCACCACTGAGCCCGGAATTTACCACCGCCCCACCCGTACCCAAGCTTTACGGGCCTTTAATCCAGGCGTATCAAAAGGTACCCGGTATAGGCTGGGCGCAACTAATCAACCGCCGGCCCGCGCCCGCATCGTACTGCCGGGATACCAACTGCTTTAACATAGTTTTCAGCAATGCCGGTCAAATTTCCTTCCAGCAGCAACCAGACCAGCGGGAAATTCTCTGCCGGATTGAACTGACCGACCCGGGGGCGCTGGGCAATGGTGTGTTGGAGATGCTGAGCGAATTATTGCAATTGGAACAACTTAAAGTAACCCACCGGGCCGAGGACCTTGTTTTACCGCCTGATTACCTGACCGGCGAACTGGGTTTTGGTAAGGAAACTGAATTTACCCTGTTCGCACTGGCTGCTGACCATTTCAACGCCGTTTATGATGTAAAAAAGTTGACGTTGACCCTGGAACGCACAATTTCCATCAGCAATAGCCAGGCTGCTACCAAGGCCCTGGAGGATACTTTTGCCGGCATGAACCGGTTTATGAAAATGGTGATGTCGAATGCGGGAAACAGTTATTGAAATCGCCGCCGAGTTGCGGCGTTCGGGCTGGCCAATTTCAACCGGGGAAATAGTTGACTTTTTTAAAGCTTTACAGGTGGTAGATTTTAGCCGGGAAGACATGCTGGCAGCAACGCTGTGCACCCTGGCCAAAGACAAGCAAAGCCGGGAGTACCTGGCCGAGATAATCAACCACCGCTTGTATGAGGCAGCCGCCCACGACAAATTTATCCCCTGTAATTTAGATCCAGAGGCGGTGCTGGCAAACCCACCGCGTTTGCCAAACAACACCTTTGCTGAACGCTTAGTAGAACTGAAAGGCTCCATCCGGCGGGAAATAATGAACCAGACCGCAGCTCCGGCGCGTCGCGGCCCGGGGGGCCTTGGCAGGGCCGGTGGCCAATGCGGAACAGCAGGCGCAAAAAGAACTGCCGCTAGCCTCGTAAGTCGTGCAGGAGTACCCGATAACCGTGTGCCGACAAGTTCTTTACAACCTTTTGGCACGCAGCCTGCACCCACCAACCTGCGTTTTATAGACCTGGCTAACGCAAACCCGGCCCAACTGGATGAAATAAAAAAACTGCTGGGCGCCCTGGGGAAAAAGCTGGCCGTCAAGAGGGGCTATAGAAAAAAACCATCCCTGTCCGGCACCGTGGACATGCAACGGACGGTAAGGAAAGCCGTTACTTGCGGCGGCGTACCATTGGTTCTAAAAAAGGAACGGCGAATACCTGCAAGCCCGCTCATCGTCACCCTTTGCGACTTGTCGGGTTCCGTAGCCCCATACAGCGAATTCTTTTTGCAGCTTTTCACCGGGCTGCGCTGCAGGTTTAAGGACATGCGTTCTTACGCTTTCGTGGATCGCGTCGCCGAGGTGACCGGCTTAATCAAAAACCCTGGCGATTCCTGGTCATTGTCAGCCCGCCAAATCCTGCGGGAAGCCAAAATATCTTTGACCGGGTTCAGCGATTACGGACAGGTTTGGGAATGCTTCCATAACCGTTACCGGGACGTATTAACTCCCCGCACAACGGTCATTATCCTGGGTGACGCCCGGAACAACTGGCGTCCCGACGGGGCGGACATATTTCGGTCTATCACCGGTCTCTGCCGGCGTACTATTTGGTTAAACCCGCTGCCCCGGGAAAAATGGAACGCCGGCGACTGTATCATCAGTGCTTACGCACCGTACTGCAGCAGCGTCCAGGAATGCCGGAACGCCTTTCAACTGTCTCAGCTAATCAGGAATATATTGTAAAAAAGTTTTCAGGTAGTCAGAATTCAGGAGTCAGAATTCAGAATACTTCAAGATGATAAACCGTTATCTTATTCTGACTACTGACTACTGACTCCTGACTACTGAGTGGTTACCTAGCATCTTGACTTTAGACCCCATCTATGATAAACTGCACCTTGCGTTTATATTTCGGGATGTAGCGCAGCTTGGCTAGCGCGCCTGCCTTGGGAGCAGGAGGCCGGGGGTTCGAATCCCTCCATCCCGACCATAAGGCCCCATGGTCAAGCGGTTTAAGACACCGCCCTTTCACGGCGGTAACCCGGGTTCGAATCCCGGTGGGGTCACCAATTTATGGAGGGGTTCCCGAGTGGCCAAAGGGAGCAGACTGTAAATCTGCCGGCGACGCCTTCGCAGGTTCGAATCCTGCCCCCTCCACCAAAACCAAAATGGAAGCATTAAAAAGGAACAGGTACTTTTCTTGGTTATTAGAAAAGATGCCTGTTTCCTTTTTAGGCCTAAAAACTTAAGTGCTGGGCCTGTTTTCACCGGTAACCCGCTGCCTTCTCTTTATGTAGGCTGCTTTGCCCATTTCCCACACCGGGCGGTAACCGGGGAATCGGCGCGACGAGACACCTTTAATTTGTTTAGCCAAAAAAATTCCTCCTTCCCGGTAATTTTATGGCTTCTCCGTAATAAATTAAGAACGGGAGCCGGAAATATTTATCTTCTTAGTGTAATGTGGCAGGATTTTATTTTTTTTATGTAGAACCTTTTTCATAAAGTTTTGATAAAAGGGAGGGGTATGAAATTGGCCGAGAAGAAAAAATTTAAATTCAGCTTCACTTTAGATCCTGTATTATGCATGGCCTGCGCCGCGTGTGAACTGGAGTGCAAGGATGACGGAATTTTCATTAACGACAATGTAGCTTACGACATTAACGCCGATAACTGCACCCGCTGTGGCAAATGCTTTAGAGCTTGCCCGGCCGGGGCCATCGCCAAGGTAACCAACGTAGCTTAAATTTTAATGAGTGTTTCAACATCCTAAGCTGGGGGACATTCCTTCCTCAAGAAGGCGTGTCCCCTAATCGGGGACATTCCTCGACCCTAAAGTCTGACCCATAAGCTGAGGTGTGTCCCCTTTCCGCCTTTTCGGTTTCGACCGCAGGCAGCCCTTTTCTTTTAATTGGACGGCTGCTAATACTTCCTGTTCATTACTAGAATAAGGATGTTGACAACGTATTTCTTGTGTGTTAACATTGTTTTTGCGGGTCGAGAGACTCGGTAAATTAAATAGATGCGGCAGTGGCGGAATTGGCAGACGCGTAAGATTCAGGTTCTTATGCCCGTCAGGGTGTGAAGGTTCAAGTCCTTTCTGCCGCACCAATAAAAGCTCATGGAAATATCGTTTCCGTGAGCTTTTTGCATTTCCAAAAAGCCATTGATCACGAATCTTACTTGAATAGCTGAAAAAAGCAGGATTATTGTTGCTTACTTAAGAAAAATACTGAAAACTAAATTCTACTTGGCATAACAATCGAGTTTATATAACCAAGTTTTAGAAAGGCGGGTTCGGCTTGCCACACGACAAAAGGTTCCGGACAATCTCAGACCAACCAATTATTGACCAAGGTGCACATAAAGAGGACTTTTTTTACCAAATCATTGATATGGATATTACGGAACGGAAACAGGCTGAAGAGAAGATTGTCGCCGCCAATCGGCAAATGATGGATATTATCGAATTTCTCCCTGATGCCACCCTGGCGGTGAACCGGGATAAAAAGGTAATCGCTTGGAACCGGGCGATGGAGGAAATGACCGGGATCTCTAAAATTGATATTATTGGTCAGGGCGAGTACGCCTACTCCGTCCCCTTTTACGGTGACCGGAAACCGGTACTGCTGGACTTGCTTTGGACTGAACGCGAGCAAATAGAAAAGCATTACCATAGTGTGGCCCGAAACGGAGATGTCCTGTACGCCGAAGCATTCGCCCCGCTGATGAACGATGGACAGGGTATGCACCTGTGGCTAAAGGCATCGCCGCTGTATGACGGCTCCGGCAACATGGTGGGGGCCATTGAGTCAATTAGGGATGTAACCGGGTTCAAACAGACCCAGGAAGCTTTAACCTGGGAAGCCGAGGCCAACGCCGCGCTGGCTGAGTTGTCCAATGCGCTGGCTAATTCAGATTCCATAGAAGAGCAAACCAGCCTGGTGTTGGAATTGGGTAAACGCCTCACGGGGAGCCAGTTTGGTTTTGTTGGTTACATTGATCAGCAAAAGGGCTACTTGGTTTCACCCACCATGAGTAGGGATGTTTGGGATATTTGCCAGGTACCTGATAAAAATATTATTTTTAAAAAATTTAACGGGCTGTACGGTTGGGTAATTAATAATAAACAATCCCTGTTAACCAATGACCCCGCAAGCGACCCCCGGTCTACCGGTGTACCCCAAGGGCACATACCGATCACAAACTTCCTTGCCGCCCCCGCGCTGCTGGGAGATCGGTTAATGGGCGTTGTTTGCCTGGCCAATTCCAGGCGCGATTACACGAACCGCGACCTGGAACTTGTGGAACGACTGTCTTCACTTTATGCTCTGGCCATTCGCCGTAAACAGGAAGAAGAGCGGATGTCTAAAATTAATGACTGCTTCCTTAGCTTTAGCAGCAACCCCAACGAAAACATCAACCGCCTCACAACTCTGTGCGGGGAATTGATGGGCGCGTCATCAGCCTTCTACAACCGGATAAACCAGGGCATGCTGCACTCGGCAGGTCAGTGGAATACCCCGCCGGATTATAAGCCTGTCGATATTCCCGAAGGCCATATTTGCTACGATGTGATTCGCCGGGGCAGGAATGAGGTCACGGTATTGCGAAACCTGCAGTCCACCCCTTACGCCGACACCGACCCCAATGTGGCGGCATTCGGGCTGCATACTTATATCGGCCACCCGGTTAAAGTGGGCCAAGCCTGTGTCGGGGCACTGTGCGTGGTTTACCAGCAGGATTATGCCCCATCACTGGGCGACCAAAAAATTCTGGGCATCATTGCTTCGGCTATCCGGGTGGAAGAAGAGCGCAAGCAGGCCCTGGTGCGGTTACGCGAAAGCAAGGAATTTAACCTGGCCGTGCTTAATTCCCTAACCGCCCATATAGCCGTGCTTGACGGTAACGGTAATATCACGGCGGTTAACGAGGCCTGGAAACAGTTTGGCCGCAATAACAACGCCGATAATGCTACTATTTTAGCCAGAAACATAAACTACTTGGAAATATGCGCCAAGGGGGCGCAACACGGGGCTAAGGCGGCCCGGCATGCCCTGGCCGGTATTACAGATGTTTTGGAAGGTCGGCTGCCCCAGTATTCAATGGAGTACCCCTGTCACACCGACTTGGAAAAACGGTGGTATATGCTGCACGCTACCCCGTTATCCGGTCCCACGGGCGGCGCGGTGATTTCCCACCTGGAAATTACCGACCGCAAGAAAAACGAAGCGAGACAAGAGGCCGAACTGGCCATGCTGTCCGAGTTGGCCAACTTTACCAACCTTAAACAAGCTCTGCACAACCTCTTGGGCATCCTTACCCGGGTAACCGGGTGCCAGGCCGCCGCCATTAGAATGACGGACGGTAGTGATTTCACTTATTACACTCAATACGGGTTTTCTAATCAATTTATCGAGCATGAATCTTCGCTGTGCCAAATTACTGCCGAAGGGCCGGTGCGGGATGAAGAGGGCCAGGTGCTGCTGGAATGCTTCTGCGGCATGACTTTGAAGAATCGGCTTTTAGGCCGGGTGGATAGCAATTACACCACCCCGTACGGCAGTTTTCTAACCGGTTTTGCATCCGGGCTTAAGGATGACGAAAAAGGGCCCCTGCAGTTGGAAGGCCCCTGGCGGCTGACCTGTGTCCGGCATGGATATGAAACCATTGTACTGGTGCCGATCAAAGATGATGAAGAAAACATTGGCTTGTTGCAATTAAACGGCAGGCATAAAAACCTGGTCACCCGGGAGGACATGCCATTTTTAGAACTGGTCAGCCGGTACATTGCTTCAGCCATCCGACATATGAAGGACTCTGAGGCACTGCAAGAAAGCGAAGGCCGCTACCGGCGCCTGGCGGAAAATGCACCGGATGTCATTTACCGCATCAATCTGGTTCCCGAGCGCCGCTTTGAATACGTCAGCCCTGCTGTTGAACAAATGATTGGTTACACCCCCGAGGAACACTATCAAGACTCGGAGTTGGTTTATAATATCGTCCATCCTGATGACCGGTCGCTACAACACCAATTGGAAAGCGCTGATAAGGATGATATGGAACCCAAAGAATTGCGTTGGGTGGGCAAAGACGGCCAGATTATCTGGACCGAGCAGCGCAACTTGCTAATCCGGGATCGGGACGGTCAGGTTGTGGCTATGGAAGGTATTGCCCGGGACATTACAGATCGAAAAAAAGTAGAGTTCGCCCGTCAGAAGCAAGCGCTTAACGAGCGCACCATGACCGAAGCTATGTCCATATTTACCGGCAACCATAATCGAGATAATGTGTTGGCTGAGTTGCTTGAACTTCTGGCCGAGCGTCAGGGTTACCCATCGGGAGCATATCTGACCTACGATGAATGGTCAAGATCGCTAAAACCGATTGCCTCCCGCTCCGTGGACGAAGAGCTGCTGCCTCAGTCCATCAAATTGAAAGACAACCAAATAGCAGATATTGTCATGGGTAAAAAAGTGCAAATCATAGCCGGGGCAGAGACTTCCATACTCCCTTTTACCCACTCGGCCACGGCTGTAATTCCAGTTTATTATCAAGACTGGCTACAAGGGGTGCTGCTATTGGGCACAGACAGGGAAACCGGCCCCGTCGAAAGAGCATTTTTAAAACGGGTTTCGATACAGTTGGGCATTTGTCTGTACGGAATTAAACAGTTTGAATACCTAAAGACACTATCCCAACAATTAGCGATTAGACAAAAAGAAATTGAGAAAAAGAACCGGGAACTGGAACAGGCCAACCGGGCTAAAAGCGAGTTTCTCACTAACATGAGCCATGAGTTAAGAACACCACTTAACTCGGTCATTGGTTTTTCCGAACTGCTGGAAAGGCAAGTCTTCGGCGAACTCAATTCGCGCCAGCAGGAGTACGTTAAAGATATCCGGGAAAGCGGTGAACACCTGCTGGATTTGATAAATGATATTTTGGACCTGTCTAAAATTGAGGCCGGTTCCATGGAACTTGACTTCAGTGAATTTGAACTACAGGGTTTGCTGCAGGGTAGTTTGCGTATGTTCCGGGAAAAAGCATTAAAAAAGAACATCCGCCTGAACATGGTGGTGGACGAAAATATCGGCCTGGTGGTGGCAGATTCACGCAAACTTAAGCAAGTAGTCTTTAACTTGCTTGCTAATGCCGTTAAATTTACGGAAAGTGGCGGGGAAGTGCTTTTGTCAGCCGTTATAGAGAAATCCAATGTAACAGTGAGCGTTACCGACAATGGCATCGGCATTAATGAATCTGACATGAATAAGCTTTTTAAAGAATTTTCCCAGGTGGACGGCTCTTTATCCAGAAGACACGAGGGTACGGGACTGGGCCTGGCCTTGTCCGGCAAACTGGTGGAAATGCATGGAGGCGTCATCGGGGTGGAAAGTAAATCAGGCCAAGGCAGCAAGTTTTATTTCAGCATCCCGCTGCACCCCGACCCGGACATAATTAACGCCAAGCAAACCATGAACCGGGAAACAAACTGGCCCAGCGGGGGGGAGGCCCCGGAATCCGCGCCACTGGTGCTGGTGGTAGAGGACAACGACCTGGACGCCAAGCTGATCGAAACCTATCTGCGTAATGAAGGTTTTCGGGTGGCCAGGGCAGTCAACGGCCGACAGGGCTTTGAAATGGCTGCCAGGCTCCGCCCGCACGTCATTACAGTGGATATCCTGATGCCGGTTATGGACGGCTGGCAACTGCTCGAGAAACTCCAAGCCGATCCACATTTAAAAAACGTGCCAGTAATTATTGTTACCGTGCCTCAGGAATCCGATCCAAAGCTTGCCTTCGGCGCTTCTGAGTTGCTGCTTAAACCTTTCGACCCCGAAAACCTGGTGTCAATAGTCTGGAAACTGGCTCAGGCCAGCCCTTATTTCAAGCCTTCATCGACAGTGCTGGTAATAGATGATGACCCGCAGGCGGTAGAATTAATTGAGCAGAACCTCCTATTGAGCGGACACCGGGTTCTTAAAGCCTACGGCGGCTTGGATGGCATCCGGATGGCCCGGGAAGAACAGGTGGACCTGATTATCCTTGACTTGATGATGCCCGAAATAAACGGCTTTGCAGTAGCTAAAACCATCAAAGAAGATCCACAGTTAAAAAATTTACCGGTAATTATTATCACCGCCAAGGTGCTTACCGCCGAGGATTACAAAAGATTACAGGGACTCGTTGAGTCAATACGCGAGAAGGGTAATTACGGTCAGGATTCCCTGCTGTCGGAAGTAAGCAGAGTACTGCACCGCCAGTCATCCCGGGAGGAGGGTTAGTCATGGGGCAAAAAGTTATCTTAATTGTTGAAGATAATATAAAAAACTTGCGTCTGGTCAACGACATCATGGAATCGCAAGGGCACCAAACCCTGCAGGCGTCTAGCGGTTATGAAGGAATTGAACTGGCTCGCCGGAATAAGCCCGATTTAATTATCATGGATATTCAAATGCCGGATATTGACGGCATTCAGGTAACCAGAATTTTAAAGCACGAACAGGAGACTTCGACAATCCCCATCATTGCCCTTACCGCTATGGCCATGAAAGGGGACAGGGAAACAATCATCAACGCCGGTTGTGACGCGTACCTGCAAAAACCCATTCGTTTTGACGCCCTAATCGACACCGTAAAACAATGGCTAAAATAAGAAAAAAATCCGGCCCTTAGGCCGGACGGGGAGAGATAGAACTCACCAAAGCGGAGTACTTATATTGTTGCCGGACCGGGAAAATTTATTCAGCGGCCCGGCCCTTTTTTAGCAGACATTTTTTCCAATATGTCATATGTTCATATTTTTCTGACCACGGGAAGGATTTTATTTTACTCCGTCGAAAGATTAGCATATGCAAAAATAATTTAAAAAAAGTCCTTCTAAATTAAACGCAGGCTGCCGTAATCAATATAAAATAATAGGCAACCTGTTAGATTTCTTGTGTTGTTTTAGCAGGAAAACGCTGTTTCATTGTAGAAGTGATTCTTTGCCGATATTGGGTTGAACCAACCCAAGACCTTTTTAATTGCATCAATTTTCAATACAATACGGTGAGTGTTCGTTAAAACATCATTTTATGCAGATACTAAGCTTGCTTTCCGAACATTCTCTAAAACAGGAGTGACAGTCATTGAAACTTGCCATATCAGGAAAAGGCGGCGTCGGCAAAACAACCATAGCAGCGGCTATAGCCAAATTTCTGGCCCGAACCAATGCAACTGTATACGCCATCGATGCTGATCCGGATGCTTGCCTGGCTCCGGCTATAGGCATTCCCGCGGTAGAAGCGGCGGGAATTAAGCCGGTGGTGGAAATGCGTGATGTTATTCGCGCCAAAGCAGGCGGTGGCGCATTTTACACCCTAAACCCCGAATTAGATGATTTTATAGACGATTTCAGTTATAAACTCGGTAATATAAGGTTCTTTCGCATGGGTGATCCTAAAAAAGGCGGTTCCGAATGTTACTGCCGGGAAAATACTTTTTTAAACGCCCTGGTGAGTTCCCTGTTACTGGATAAGAATGAATCAGTAATCATGGATATGGGTGCCGGTATTGAACACCTATCCAGGGGTACCGTCCGGGGAGTGGATATGATGCTGGTGGTGGTGGAGCCAAGCCGTAACAGCGTCAACACAGCCGGGCACGTAATTAGAATGGCCGGGGAACTGGGTATAGCTAAGGTCGGTATTGTGGCCAACAAAATTCGTTCAAACAAAGAAAAACAGTTTATTATAGACAGCTTTTCTCAGCATCCTGTAATAGGATTTATAAGTTTTTCAGAATCAATATGGGCAAACGCCATGGAACCGTCTATGACACCCGAAGCAGAGGAAGAACTAATGTCCGAGGTGCAAAATGTTTGCCTTAATATTTTGGGAGAGGTGGGTGGTAACAACCAAAACTAATCTAACGTAGTTTTTAACCGCAGATTTCTCTTTTAAGGGGTATCTGAAGCGGAAGTCCTTTCCTGCGGGGAGTAGGAAGAGACATTTGCTTACAGGGAGGGGTAGCCTTTTACCCGGGACAGCCGGAAGTGAAGGGGGGAGCAATTCCGGCTGCGCCTTATTGTGTTGTCAATCTATAACCAAGGAGGTTAAAGTAATGCCAAGGTTTAGAGATCCAAACCATACAAGCAAGCCTTCGGGCGCACCTAGAGTGGTAGACCCGAAGAGCATTAAGCGCTCCATTGACCCGGGCGTTATCGAAATGATCGATAAAGCAAAAGAAAACGGCATGATTACTGCTTTTGATCGTTTCGTAGCCCAACAACCCCAGTGCCAATTCGGCTATAAAGGTATTTGCTGCCGTTTCTGCATGATGGGACCCTGCCGCATCAAAGATGACGAAGGCCCTGCCAGCAGAGGTATCTGTGGTGCCAGCGCCTGGACCATCGCCGCCAGAAGTACTGGCCTGATGCTGCTTACCGGTGCTGCATCCCACAGTGAGCACGCCAGCCATATGGCTAAAACTCTTTTGGAAGCCGCTGAAGGGCATGCCCCGGATTACGGCGTAAAAGATGTCGCCAAATTAAACGCAGTGGCCCAACGCGTAGGTATTGAAACAGAAGGCAAAGAAGTTAATCAGATTGCTAAAGAACTAGCTGAAACTGCACTGGCCGACTACAGCCGTCTGGATGGTTTCGGTGAATCCACCTGGGTCAAGACTACTGTTACCGAGGGCCGCTTAAATAAATTCCGTTCCCACAACATTATGCCCAGTGGCGTTTACAACACCATTTCCAACCTGGTTACCCAGGCTCACGTGGGTATGGACAACGACCCGGTTAACTTGATCTTCAGTGCCCTGAAAGTTTCCCTGGCTGACTATGTTGGCATGCACGTCGGCACCGACCTTGCTGACATCATTTTTGGCACCCCCAAGCCTGTCGTCAGTGAGGCCAATCTGGGTGTAATCAACCCTGAGAAGGTTAACATCGTGCTGCACGGCCATAACCCCATCCTGAGTGAAATTATTGTTCAGGCTGCCCGGGAAATGGAAGGCGAAGCCCAGACCGCCGGCGCTAAAGGGATCCAGTGCATGGGTATCTGCTGCACCGGTAACGAAGTGCTCATGCGTCAAGGCGTTCCCTTGGTAACTTCTTTCTCATCCCAGGAATATGCCATTGCTACCGGAGCCATTGACGGCATGGTAGTGGACGTGCAGTGCATTATGCCTTCGCTGCGTACAGCAGCCGAGTGCTTCCACACTGTACTGATCACCACTTCCCCGCTAGTTAAGATTCCGGGCGCGGCACACCTGGACTTTAATACAGCCACTGCCTTGGATGATGCCAAAACAGCTATCAGAATGGCTATTGAAGCATTTAAACTTAGGGATCCGGCCAGAGTGCATATTCCGGATGTTAAGAATAAAGTTGTTGCCGGTTTTAGCCTGGAAGCTCTGTTTGACATTTTTGCTTCGGTTAACGCGGACAACCCGGTTAAAGTGCTCACAGACGCCATCGCCAGCGGCGAGATTAAGGGTGTTTGCTTAATGGCCGGCTGTAACAACGTCAAGCGTCCGCAGGATGACAGCCATATCACCATAGCTAAAGAAATGCTTAAAAATGACGTATTTGTCATTGGCACTGGCTGCGCCATGCAAGCCTGCGCCAAACTAGGTCTGCTTGATCCCGCGGCAGTAGATGAGTATGCCGGCGAAGGGCTCAAAAAGTTCCTGGCTCGCATTAGCGAAAATGCCAATCTCAGCACTGCGTTACCCCCCATTTTCCACATGGGTTCCTGTGTTGACAACACCCGCTGCTCCGACCTTTTAATGGCTATGGCCAATGAAATGGGCGTTGACACACCGAAAGTGCCGTTTGTGGCCACTGCTCCTGAGGCTATGAGTGGTAAAGCGGTTGCTATCGGTTGCTGGTACGTAGCTATGGGTACACCTGTACACGTTGGCGCTATGCCTCCAGTGGAAGGCAGCGACCTGATTTACAGCATTACTACCCAAGTCGCCGGTGACGTTTACGGCGGTTACTTTATCTTTGAAATGGATCCGGCTGAAGCTGCCAAGAAGATGCTCAGCGCACTGGAATACCGCTCCTGGAAATTGGGCATACACAAGAACGTTTCTGAAGACCTTGAAACCGCCCTCTGCCAGAACTATTAATCTGTGGTCGAAAGGAGGATAACGCATGTCTGAACAAATCAACTTTGATCAAATTTTCGAAGGCGCCATCGAGCCGGGCAACGAGCCCAAGAAACTGTTCAAAGAAGCCTATGAGGGCACCATCACCGCCCTTAGCTACGCGGAAATACTCTTAAACCAGGCTATTCGTAAATACGGCAAAAACCAGCCTGTAAGTTACCCTGACACCGCCTACTACCTGCCGGTAATCCGCTGCTTAAGCGGCGAAGAAGTCAGGACCCTGGGCGAAATGGTACCCATACTGAACCGGATGCGTTCCGCTGTTAAAGAAGAGAAGACCTTCGCCAACGCCCGCAAGTGGGGCGAGGCCACCTGGTACGCCGCCGATATCATTGAGGCTATCAAGTACATCGAGCACTCCACTGAGCAACCGCTGTACCAGACCCCCTGGACCGGTTTCATCGGTGACCCCGTGGTGCGTCAGTACGGCACCAAGATGGTGGACTGGACCATCCCCGGCGAGGCTGTTATCCTGGGCCGTGCCAAGACTAGCAAAGATGCCAAGAAACTCATCGACAGCCTGATGGCCAAAGGCCTGATGCTGTTCCTGTGCGACGAAATAATTGAGCAATTAATGGAAGAAGGCGTCAAGCTGGGTGTCGACTATATCGCCTACCCGCTGGGCAACTTCACCCAGGTGGTTCACGCCGCCAACTACGCGCTGCGTGCAGGCATGATGTTCGGCGGCATCCCCGCTGGCGACTATGATGCCCAGCGTGACTACCAGCGCCGTCGTGTGCTGGCCTTTATCCTGTATCTTGGCGAGCACGACATGGTCAAGACCGCGGCCGCTATGGGCGCGATAAACGTAGGCTTCCCGGTCATCACCGACCAGGAAATGCCCGCAGACAAGCAAATCAAAGACTGGTTCGTCAGCGAGCCGGACTACGACAAAATCGTCCAGACGTGCCTGGAAGTGCGCGGCATCAAGATTACCGCCATTGAAATTGACGTACCCATCACCATCGGCCCCGCCTTTGAAGGCGAGTCCATCCGCAAGAAGGAAATGTACGTGGAGTTCGGCGGCACCAAGACCCCGGGCTTCGAGCTGGTACGCATGGGCGACGATACCATTGAAGATGGTAAAGTTGAAGTCATCGGCCCCGATATTGACAGCGTGGAGCCGGGCAGCCGGATGTCCTTGGGTATCGTGGTTGACGTTTACGGCCGCAAAATGGAAGAAGATTTCGAGCCCGTTTTGGAACGCCGCATCCACTACTTCACCAACTATGGCGAAGGTCTGTGGCACGTGGCCCAGCGGGATATCATGTGGGTCAGGATCAGTAAAGATGCCTTTGCCAAGGGCTTCCGCTTAAAGCATATCGGCGAGATCCTGTTTGCCAAGTTCAAGTCCGAGTTTTCGGCCATCGTAGACCGGGTCCAAGTCACCATCTACAGCGACG